>Ga0272442_10000119_pt1 | contig 129852 bp, 200 predicted proteins | sample SSMForm2O_FD_200262 | JGI IMG/M metagenome (GOLD analysis project Ga0272442, IMG submission 200262) | Marine sediment archaeal communities from Little Sippewissett salt marsh, Falmouth, MA, United States - SSM-Form-2O | ecosystem: Environmental > Aquatic > Marine > Wetlands > Sediment ... | reverse complement strand
CAACTGGTATTACAAAGTTATATCACTTGATTCCTAAAGAGTATGTTGAAAGGGTTCATATTTTTCCTATAAGTGATTATGAAGACATGATTAAGGCCACAGCAAATGCAGAAAAAATATTGATGGAACATTTTAAAAATACTGGAACACATGGATGGCTTGTATGTGAATTATTAGAGGAATCTTGGCGGATGTCACAAGACTATTACAGTAGAAAAGCATTTGGTGAAACCCTTGCTGATTTGATGGCAACAAAAAGACAAGAAATTCACAATTTAATGGTGGCTAAAAACAAAGAAGAAAAAGAAACTGCTTATCAAGCACTAAGTGGTTTTAGGGATTGGGTAACAATCAAATTTTTTCACAATTTTAATTGGATAGATAAAATCAAAAGAATGCCTTTTAATGTTGGAGCAACAGCAGAAATAAAAGAAGAGGTTAATCCTGATTCGATATTTTCTCCTATAAAAGTTCGACCTGCAGGAGAAAAAGATAATGCTCACAGATTTGATACTATTATCTACAAAAAACATGTTGGTGATAAATTTTATCAAAGATGTTTCAAACTTACAGGTTTCAGTAGATTATATAGTGACATAGATATTACTGACAAGAATGGATATGAAATGCACAAAAAAGTTTTAAAGAACTTTGAAGAAAAAGGTTTTAAAACATCAGCCATTGAAGAGTTAGAAAAAGAAGCAGGAATTCCAACACCTAAAAAAGAGGAAAAGAAATCAGAACCAAAAAAGGAAGAAAAGAAAGAAGAGAAAAAAGAGGAGCCTAAAAAAGAAGAAAAAGTGGAGTGGTCATTATGAAAGTCCAGATAACACAACCAAAGTTACTTGAAATACTAGACTATTTATATGTTGATGGTCTTTTTCCCTTTTCTATTATAACAACAAAAGATGGAAAATTGTATTCATCACAATCAGATAAGGAAGGATATGCTTTTAGATATGCAGCTTTTCTTGGTGATTATTTTAAAAGTATTTCAAAGGAACAAGAATCAATAAAAATAGATATAGAAAAAATAAAAAAATTTGCAAGTATAAGAAAGCCAGAATCAATTATTACAATTGAATATCCCTTTGGAAATGAAAACAAATTAAAAATTAGTAGTGAACATGCCAAAGATAGTATTGCAGTTACAAAACTTGATAAATCAGAAATAAGACCTGGTCTACCCTTTGATATTAAAGATGGGACACCATATATTAATAAGGGAAAAGTTGCACTTGATACTCATATAACAATTAGTCTTTCATCATTCAAAACAATCAATGATTATGCCTCAGCACATGGAACAGAATTTTTCAAATTTAAAATTGGAAAAGACCGCAAGCTTGAAGTAAGAATTGGTGATATTCATGCTTTAGATGATTTTACTACTTATACACCAAATGCACAAGTAAATAAAGTAAATGGAGAAATAGAAGTTACTTTTACAAAAGGAATCAAAGAACTTGCAAAAACCTTTTCAAGAGATGTAGAGATTCATTTAAGGACAGCAATGCCAGCATGGTTTAGTGAAGTCAGTCAAAGTCATAGATTTGGAGTAATGTTGTCACCACTTAAGGAGGCTTGAAGGGGAGTGGATGTTTACTGAGTTGCCTCGCTGGTTCGGAAATCCATCCCAAGTTTATATTACAAAAAAACAAGCACTAGATAATTTGATAAAAGCCTTTAATGGGAAAACTCCAGTCTTTATTTCAACATATAGGTTTCCAACAAGAATTAAACCAATTGTTGACATGGCAGTATTTGATATTGATAGTAGATTGTCTTTAAGAATTCCGTATAAGGACACAAAAAAGTTAAAAGATTTCTGTGACAAAAAAGATATACCATACATAATTGATTTTAGTGGTGGCAAGGGCTTTCATTTCTTCCTAATTACAAAACCAGAGGAGGGGTCAGAAGAAGTAAAAGATAAACTTTATTCCATACAACTATCTCTTGTTCAAAATTTAAAAATACATGCAATTGATTTGCCAACTGTGGGAAGATTACGTTGGCTCATACGGGTTCCAACTACTCGTTATATAAGAATTAATAGAGAAAAAGGTAAAAAAATGGAAATAATCAATAATGATTTGTATTGTAGATTTATACCACCAAATGATTTTGAAAAAGGATTAAATCATATTTTAGAATTAGCAAAGACTCCTGGCGAAATGCCAGAGAGACCAAAGGCAACTTTATCCATGGATGAAATAATAGAAAGAATTCCAAAGTTCCAAATGAAGCATAAATATAATGGTAATGATAATTTAGAATTATTACAATCTTCTGATAATGTTTCAGTACCAACTATAAGGGCAGTTGGTCTTCCTTGTCTACAAGAAATAGCAAAGTTAAAACATCCTTCTCATCTTGAAAGAGTAGAATTAGTTGCTTGGTTAAAAGCAATGGGATACAGAGATACAGCAATTACTGCTTTCATAAAAACCCTTACTTGGACTGATTATAATTATAAAGAGACATCAAAAAATGTTGCAAGTATAAAACCTAGATATCCAAAATGTACATGGTTAAGAGAAAGATTTCCTAACATATGTAATAATTGTAGTTTTAGGAGGTAATAAAATCAATAAGAAAGAAACAATAATAAGTGGTATTGCTTTGATTATTTCAGTGTTTATAGGTTTAATTACATTTTGGTTGGTAACTGATATAATTGATTTAGATGTTAGTAACAATGACAGCAAAGTTATAGTTGAAAAAGAAATTAATCCCAAATTAATATTACAACAACGATATGCAAGGGGAGAAATAAATTCCCTTGAATATTTAGAGAGAATGATTAGATTATAAAGAGAAATAAAATGAAAATTTATATTGATTCCCGAGAACAAGAAAAAATACCAAAAGTAATTAGTTATTGGGAAAAAAATAAATCAAAATTTCCACACATAGATTTAATTGAGGTCAAGACTCTTGCTACAAGTGATATATGTACCTCCTGTGGTTTGGTTGGCGTTGAACGAAAATCATCTACTGATTTCATTAGTTCGATTTGTAGTGGCAAGTTAAAACAACAACTTCATGAACTTAAACAAAATTTCAAACATTGTATTCTATTAGTAGAAGATTATGATGGAATAATGGATTGCATTGAAAAAACGTCACAAATCCATCCAAACGTAATAATAGGTGCAACAGCATCAGCATTTGCACATAGTCAAGTTCCAATATGTTATGTTGGTGGTTTTTATGTTCCAATAGTCCTTACTATAATTGAAAAGTTTTTTGATGGGAGAGAATATACTAATAAAGAGTATACTCCATTACGACCCACTGCAACAAAAAAAGATTTTCAGAGATATATTATAAAGGGTTTACCTAATATTGGTGGTACAGAAGGGGAAGAATTATTACAACATTATGATTATAGTATATATAAACTTGTAAGGGGTGCTGTTGAAAATAATGATGATTTGTTAAATGTTAAAGGAATAGGAGAAAAAAGAGCAAAAAATATCAAAAAGGTATTACAATGAAACTTGAAAGAAATACTATAATAGTTGCTGTTTGCATTACTATTAGTGGTCTTATTGGAATTTATTCTGATTTCTTTTTAAGTTTAGAGGCATATCAAATAAATTCAACTAGATTTGTAATGTATGAAAGTAATCAAGAAATAATAAAGTATTTTACTAACAATGATTTTCCTTTTATATTTTATATGTCAGTTATTACTTTCCCAATTGCTGCTATTATGTTAGCAAGAGCACTACAAAAATATAAAGAATCAAAATATGTTAAGGGATATTTATTTTGTCTTATTATGTTTACTTATGCCTCTAGCATGTCAAGACTTTCAGCAGGTCTTACTTGGTTTGCTAATACTAGAGATGTTTTAAATATATATCATAATACTGCTTTTATTTCTCTTGGAGCTTTGGGATGTTTTTTATATGTTATGATTGTGGAGAGTAAAGAAAATGAACAAAAAATTAATACTAAAAATGATAATTGCTAATATGCTAGTAGGATTTATATTATTTGGTTGTATGTTTTTATTTCTATTAATATGGCCAAGTTTAGTTGGAGGATTTATTGGGTTTATTTTAGGACTAGCATTAGTTATAGAAATTATAAGAAAAGGTTATACTGTATGGTTTAAAGATTATATAGAAGAATATTGGAGAAAAGAGGAGGAGAAAAATGCCCAGACAGAGAAGAAGGAAAGTCAAGACATTTAAACAAGAAGCAAAACATCAACAAAAAATTAAGGAATTTATAAAGCCAAAAAGACAAATCAAATTATTAATACCAATAGTTTTAATTAGTATTTTTTTCTTGGTTTTGTTTTTTAACTCATATTTTAATTACACTTCAGGAACAGCTTTTAATCCAGAGGGTACTACTCTTGGAACTAGATTTTTTGTTTCAGGTCCTGACCCTTATTATAACATGAGGACTTGTCAAGAAACTTTAGAACATGGTTATTATAGATTTGTTACAGAAGAAGACCCTTTACTTAATTATCCAATAGGACATTATGGAAGCTCTAGACCTCCTTTATTTAATATGATTGCTATTAGTTCTGCTAATGTAATTAATGGAATAACAAATATGGGAATAATAGATTCTTTAGGGTGGTGTATGTTATTTTTACCAGCAATATATGGAGCATTGTTAATATTTCCTGTTTACGGAATTGGAAAAACTTTATTTAATAAAAAAGTTGGAATAATATCTGCATTCTTTATTTCTTTGATTCCCATACATATAAGTTCAGGTCATGGTTCAGCTTTGTCATTATTTGACCATGATTCATTTTTGTTACTTTTATTTACAATTACTTTCTATTTTATGATTAAAAGTTTAAAAGAAAAAAATATCAAAATATCATTATTGTATGCAGCTCTTACTGGTGTGTCTATGGCAGCAATTCAAATGACATGGGTAAGTGCGTATTTTATATTTATATTAATAACTTTATTTTTTGTGGTACACGTAATATTTGATATTTTAAAGGGATTAAAAGATATAGATGTTACTTGGAAAGTATTAACAGCAGTAACAGTGGGATTTTTGTTATCGTTACCATATTTTATGACAAGAGGAGATGTTTTTACATATCCTTTCTTTTCAACTGTTGTTGTATATGGATTTACTGTTTTTTGTTACATATTAAAAAGGTTAAAAGTACCATGGTTAGTTACAATTCCTACTTTATCTGGTATTTTAGGTGCAAGTGCAGGTTTTTTGTATTTAATTAATATTGGAATAATTCATTTTCCTTCTCTTTCTGCTCTTGCTAATTTAATTTTTGGTGAGGGAATTTATGGAACTAAAGTAGCTTTGACTATTGGTGAGGCACATACTTTTCCTTTAAGTCAAACTGTAATGTCCTTTGGTCCTGCATTGTTTTGGGCTGGATTAGCAGGATTTGTATTGTATACATATAGAACGTATAAAGGAAAGGTACCACCTCAAAATTTATTCTTTGTAATAGTTTTTATAGTTGACTTGTGGCTTACTACAAATGCTGGAAGATTTTTAAATGACTTAGTTCCAACTTTGGTTATTTTTTCAGCTTTTATACTTTGGGTGCTTTTAGATAAACTTAATTATAAAGAAATGATAAAAAATATCAAAGCAGTGGGTGGATTCAAAGGTATAAGAAAAGGAGTAAAAATAACACATTTGTTTGGTATTTTTATAGTATTTATATTAGTTTTTCCAAATACCTTTTTAGCTTTAGATGCTGCTGTTCCACCACAAATGAAAAGTGAAGTATTTGGGGATGAATGGAGTGGTTCTTTTGGTTTGGGATTAGGTCAATCATATATTTGGGCTGATGCTAGTCATTGGATGTCTTTACAAGATATTGAAATAGAAAATCCAGAAGATAAACCTGGTTGGATTTCATGGTGGGATTATGGATTTTATATTGCATCAATGGGAGGGCATCCAACTGTTGCTGATAATTTCCAAAGAGGAATACAAGCAGCAGCAAATTTCCAAACAGCAGCATCAGAGAAAGAAGCAGTTGCTGTTTTAACAATTAGAATAATGCAAGGAAATAAATCTTTAGTAACAAAATATACAGGTACTCTTGATGAAGAGGTGAAAGAAGTTCTTAGAAAATATTTAGGAAATGAATCTGAAAAAGTTATACAGTATAATGAAGACCCAACCACAGCTCCATCCTATGATTCTTTAATAGCACCTGAATGGGGAAATGATATTTTAAAAGTTACAGAACTTAATGCTATGTATCATGATTGTTGTAATATTATTACTAATTTATCTGATGAAAATGTAACTATGTTATATCATGATATGATAAAAGCAACAGGATATTCAATAAGATATTATGGAATTGACCAAAGAGATATTACATCAATTTTTGGTGTATTTCCTTTTTTAGCTGATAAGGCAACACATGGTTTCTTAACAATGGAAGATGATTATTTTGTAACTTTATATTATGATAGAAATACAAGAAATAGTTATACTATAGAACAATTTATTAATTTAACAGATAATCAAAGGAGAGAGATGGATTTGACAACTATAACACAAAGAAAAGATGCATTTTTTGATACTTTTATTTATAGAACATATTATGGAATTCTAGGAGAGGAAGGAAATTTGGCTAAAGACAGAATTCCTACATATCTTTTAAAACATTGGGTACCTGTTTATATTGCTCCACAAATTATGATAGCAAAATACTATGAAGGAGCAAAAATTACTGGTGATGCTTTTGTTGATATGGTTGATTATAATGGAGCAACTGTTTATGTAATAGATGCTATGGGAATACCACATGATTATGATATTATTGAAAATGGAAAGTTTAGTGTTATAGCCCCAGCAGGAAACATATCTCTTAAATTGTATATGGGACTTGAATATTTGGGAGCAGAGCAATCAATAACTATCACAGAAGAAGAAGCAATGAGAGAAATAGAATCAAATAAAACAGCAACTTTAAAAGTAAATTTTTCGTCAGTAGATATATCAATAAATGGTCTTAATGAAACCATGACTTTAAATGTTACAAGTCTTAGATATCCAATAATGCAATTTACTAAAGAAGTATTTAATGGAAATTATACTATTGATTCTCTTATTCCCGATGATTATACTTTTACTATAACTAATACTACAGGTTATATAATTTATGAAAATACAAAATTTTTAAAACCAAATAAAAATACTTACAAAATTGAGGTGAAATAATGGATTATAATGCTTTTACAAAAGATATGACAGAGGCAGCTAACAATATAAATTTAAAAAAAGCAGTGTCAACAGAAAGAAAAGGTAAAGCTAGAATAAGAGATAAGTTTATTTTTGGAAAAATTTCTTGGTCTGAAGCATTATCTTATATTTCTATAATACAATCAATAATTATCTTTACTGCTTTGATTCCTAGTTCTGTTCAAACAGTAAACAGTTTTTTAGATTGGCTTCATATTCCTTTTCATTTTCCTCTTGAATTATCATCTATTAGTGCAGTACTTTTTATTGTAATTGTTTTTATTTTTGGTCTAGTGGCAGTTAGACATATTGGTACGACAAGAAGAGCACAAGAAATTCAATACAAGTTAAATCCTGCTATGCTTTTATTATGGAACCAAAATCAAGAAATAATTAAAAATCAAAAGGAAATAATAAAATTAAAAAAGGAGGAAAAATGAAAGATTTAATAACGGGTGTTTCAGGTTTTATAGGAAGAAATTTAATTGATAAATTAGTAAAACAAAAACATGAAATACTTGCCATAGATAAAAATTATGAGAAAAAAGATTTACTACAAAAATATATACCACCTCTTTTACCAATGTATAACTTAGATGTAAATAGATTAAAAAATAATGTTCAAATGATATGGGATGATGCTGAAAACCTTATAAATTATCATTATAAAATTGAAGATATTAATACAGTATATCATCTTGCTGCAGCTTCAGATATAAAAATGAGTTTAGTTGACCCAACTTGGGATTTAAAAGAGAATGTAAATTTAACTCATGCAATTTTAGAAGTAATGAGAAAAAAAGACATCAAAAATATTATATTTACATCAACATCTGTTGTTCATGGAAATAATGCTCCTAAACCAACACCAGAAGAAGGAATTGATTTTCATCCAATATCCCAATATGCTGCTTCAAAAATTGCTTGTGAAGTATTTATACACGCTTATAGTCATGTATACGGTATTAAGGGATGGATTTTTAGGTTTGGAAATGTTATTGGAAAACATCAACATAGAGGTGTTATTGTTGATTTTCTTAAAAAATTAAAAAAGAATAAAAAAGAATTAGAGATTCTTGGTAATGGAAGACAAACAAAATCATATGTTCATGTCTCTGATTGTATTAATGCTATGACATATATTCCAGAGCATGATAATAATAAAAATGTTGAAGTTTATAATATAGCAACTTATGACCAGATGAATGTTACAAAACTTGCAGATATAGTTTGTAATGAAGTAGGAGTAAAACCAAAATATCATTATACTGGAAAGGACCATGGATGGATTGGTGATGTACCACAAGTAGTTTTGTCAATAGATAAAGCATTAAAGACTGGATGGAAACCTAAATATAATTGTGAAGAGGCAATAAGAAAAACGGTGAAAGAATTATTATGAAAACATCAATTGTAATACCAACATTAAATTGCAAAGATGATATTGTAATACTATTAAATTCCATAGAGGATTTGAAAATAAATAAAAAAGCAGAAATTATAGTTGTGGATAGTGATAGTACAGATGGAACAATAAAATATGTAAAATCCTATAACTTTACAAAATTTATAAATGTTGGTTTAGTATCTAAGGGTAAGGCAAGAAATGTTGGTATTAAATATTGTAAAGGTGACGTAATAGTAAATTTAGATTCAGATGTAGAAATTCTTCCTGGTTGGTTTGAAGCTTTACAAAAATCTATTAAAACAAATCATATAGTAGCTGGATATTCACCAGACCCAGAAGAAAAACATTTACCAAGAGTTCCAATTTATATTAACGGACAAGATATTACTTATCCTTGTTGTAATATTGCTCATAGAAGAGAAGTATTTAAAAAAGTTGGCTTGTATAATGAAACTCAAAATTTACCAGAAGATATAGAATTTAATTATAGATGTGTAAAAATGGGTTTTGATATTTGTTATAATCCTAAAATGAAACTTTATCATTATCAAAGAACCACAAAAAAAGGATTTTGTAAACAAGCATTTTGGAATGGAGAAGCAAGATACGAAATTAACAAATTACATCCTGAGTTAAGAAATAAGCATCAACATGGTGTAAGTGGTAAAAATTTAATAAGATTAGGTATAGGTTTTTTAGGATATACTATTGGAAGATATTATAAAAAGAAAGGAGAAAAAATACAATGATAAGATATTTTTGTAACAATTGTGGACAATTTTTTAGAGGTGGAGTAGAAGACAAACAGTGTCCTTTATGTAATTCAAATAACATCAAATTAGTGGAGATTTGGTAATGAGAAAAAAAATTAACATAGTAGTAACAGGAGCTGCTGGTTTTATTGGTAGTCATTTATCAAAAAAACTAGAAAGTCTTGGTTACAATTTAACATTACTTGATGATTTTTCAAGAGGAAAACAAAAGTATTTGGACTGGTTAAAAGTTAAAACAGAATGTCATAAATGTGACTTAACAGATTATTCTAATGCCTCTGCTTTTTTAGAGAATGCAGATGTTGTATTTCATACAGCATCAAGGATTGGAGGAAATCAATATTTACATGGTTCTCCTTTAAATGAGTTAAAAGCATTTCAGGAAAATTCCTTAATTGATACTAATGTTTTTAAAGCCTGTTTACAGCATAACATCAAAAAAATAATTTATACTTCAAGTGTTTCAATTTATAATACTAAAAAGCAACAAGAGCCTCGTGCAGTAATTAGTGAAAATGATTTTTATAGTTATCCGCTTGACCCAGAAGGAGGTTATGGTTGGGCTAAATATATGGCTGAAAAGCAATTAGAATGGTTATCTTTCAAAAGGACAAAAGTTGGTATAGCCCGAATTTTTAAATCATACGGTCCTTGTGATGATTATTCAGAGGAAAGTGGACAAGTAGTATGTTCTCTTATGAGAAAAGCATACAATTATCCCAAAGAAAAATATACAGTGTGGGGAGATGGTTCAGCATCAAGATGTTTAGTATATATTAATGATTTAGTAGATGCCTTAATAAGAATTAAAAAATATTTAACAACAGAATCAATTACAGTAAACATTGGAGGAAATAAACCAATTCCCATAAAAGAACTTTCCTCCAAAATAATAGAAGTAGCAAATAAAGATATTAAAATAAAATATGATTTATCAAAGCCAGTTGGTGTTAGAAGTAGAATTCCCATCTTAACTCGTGCTAAAGATAAATTAAATTGGGAGCCAAAAACAACTTTAGAAAAGGGATTAAAAGTAACATGGGAATGGATGAGGGAGGAATTAAAATGAAAGTAGGAATTAATGGCTTTGGAAGGATAGGAAAAGCAATTTTTCGCAATAATTTAAATAAAAAATATTTTAATATAACAGAAATTAATGATATAAATACTGATAATGAGAACATTGCTTATCAACTAAAATATGATTCTATTTATGGAACTTTACCTAATGATATTAAAATAGATAAAGATATTTTGCTAGTAGACGAAAAAAGAATTAAATTACATCATGAAAAGGAAGTTCATAAAGTTCCGTGGAATGTTGATGTTGTTATAGATTCATCAGGAGACAAAACAAATGTTTCTAATGCAAGAAAAATTAAAAATATTAAAAAATATGTTGTAACACATTCATTTCCAAAAACGTCTATTGATAAAGAAATTGTACTTGGAATCAATGAATCAACTATTACAAAAAATGATAAAATAATTTCTAGTAGTATATGTGATACTTGTGCTTTTGCTCCTGTTGTTAATCTTTTAAATAAAAAATATGGTATAGTTTATGGTGTAGTTACAGTTCTTCATCCATGGCTTAGTTACCAAAATCTTTTAGATGGAAAGCCTCCTTTTGTACGTTATCCAGGTTATGAAAGAGGACATTATACTTTGGGAAGAGCCAGTACTAATTCTTTAATTCCAAAACCAACATCTTGCATTATTGCAACTGAAAGAGTATTACCATGGATTAAGGGAAAATTTACAAGTTTATCATTTAGAGTTCCTACTACAACTGTTTCAGCTGCTGATATATCAGTTAAGTTAAAAAAGAGGGAATTGACAAAAGATAAAATACAATCACTTTTTAGAGAAGTGGAACAGAAACAAAGTTTTAATATTTTTTATAATAATTATAAGCCACTAATATCAAAAGATTTTGAGGGTATGGAATATTCAGTAATAATTGACCAAAACTGGACAAAACTTAACAATAATAATTTTCTTAAAATACTTATTTGGTATGATAATGAGTGGGGATACAGTAACTTAGTCGTAGAGTTAGTAAAATATATAGGAGGACATTCTCTTGAATAAAATCAACTTTTGGGTGATTTAAGAAATGAATAAAATAATTCTTATAGGAGGAACAGTAGGAACAGGTAAATCTACTATTGCTAGACAAATAGCATCAAAGATGAATATAAATCATGTGATAGGTACAGGGTTTATAAGAGAAATATTATGTAAAGAATTAAATATTGGTGCCTTTTATTATCATACTTATAGTAATATTCCAGCTTTTACTCCATATGAATTTCTTGTCCATCAAACAGAATTAATGAAGGATTCAGTAAATGCTTGTATAGATAGAGCAGAAAAAGAGGGAACTTCATTAATTATAGAAGGTAATCATTGTATTCCATGGATTATTAATAATCATAAAGTAACAGATTCTTTTATACTATATGTTGTTGATGTTGATAAACATTGGTCTTTTCTTAACTCATCAACACATTCAAAAAGAGTAATAACAAAACAAGAATTTAGGAGAATAAGAGAAATTCAAGAGGCTCTCGTAGGTTTAGCAAAAGGAAAAGAGATTCATTTAGTAAAAACAAAAGATAAAATAATGGAAGTGTTAAAATAATATCAGTAGTAATTACAACATACAACAGTCCTTTTAATCTTTCAAGGGCTTTAAAATCTGTACTTCGTCAGACATATAAAAACTTAGAAATAATAATAGTAGATGGGTCACCAAATGATGATACTAAATTTGTATATAAAGAGTTTAAAGACAAAAGAATAAAATATATTCCTTTAGAAAATGATACAGGTCCACAGAATGCTAGAAATGTAGGTTGTAAAATGGCAAAAGGAAAATACATAGCAATGTTAGATGATGATGATGAATGGTCTCCAGTTAAAATAGAACATCAGTTACAAGAAATTAAAAAAAATAATGTTGATTTAGTTGGATGTTATGCTTTAGTAACAGTTAATTCTTTTAATGGTCTCGTGGCGGGTGCTATTCAAATATCAAAAACAGAACCAACTTATCAAAATTTACTTAAAGGATTTTGTATGTCTTTAACTTCATCTATACTTATTAAAAAAGAAGTATTAGAAGATGTAGGGTATTGGACTGATGATTTGATTTATCCTGAGTATGATTTAGCTTTAAGAGTTGCCAAGAGAGGATACAAAATAAAAGTATTACCACAAGTATTATTCATTTATCACAAAAACACAAATCAAAAGATATATTCAAATAAAAAACAAACTAAAGTTAGAATTACAGAATTTTTAAATTTTTGGAAATATTATGGAAAAGATTTTATTCCTTACTTGGGCATTAAAGGTTTTATTTATAATGTGGGAAGAACTATTGGCGTTTTATCCATATTATTTTACGGTTATTTAGTAAATAAAAATATGACTACTATGTTAGATAGACTTAAGGAGACTAAAATATGAAATTAAAAGAAGCATTAAAAAAGTATGTATGGAATGATGTAAGATTTTGGAGGCTACAATTTTTTGTAAATTTAGCTATTATAATAATATTGATTTTTGTTATTCTATACTTACTTGATGAATATGAACATGTAGTAAATGAATTAATAGAATGTATGAAGTTTGGTAAATAATGAACGAACAAAAAGCTGTTGAAGTATTAAAAGAAGTAAAAGATATTCTTGATAGTCATGGTATTAAGTTTTGGCTCAATTATGGTACTTTGTTAGGTGCAATTCAAAAAGGAAAATTTTTTGAATGGGATATAGACATAGATATATCAACTTGGTATAAAAATATTAATATATTAAAAATAGTTGCTAAAACTTTAGACCATCTTGGATATGAAGTAACATTAACTCATGATACTTTAAGGCTGGACAAAAATAATATTCACATTGATATTTATATTTACAAGGAGTTTAAGGAATGTAATCTTGCTACAAAAACAAATATAGAAGTACCAACTTTTTTAAGCAAAGTTATACATTACTTATTTTTAGAAGGAGCAAATACTATTTATAGTAATAAAAAAACAAATCAAAAGGAAAACATAATAAGAATCATAAACTTACTTGTGCCAAAATTTGTTTATATGCTTGCTTATAGTGCCTTTTTAAAATATGGAGGTATTTATTATAGAAAGGCAGTTCCAACACATCATTTTTTAACTCTTTCCAAAATAAATTTTTATGGAATAGAATTTAATGTACCTTCTGAACCAAAAAAATACTTAAAATATATATATGGTAGTACATGGAACAAACAAATCAAAGACTGGGATGTTTTAGAAGGTTCTAAAAAGGCATATCCATATTTGCATGTACAGTGTCCAAATTGTAAAATGAATTATGCTTTGGAAACAAAAAATTTTGAAAAGACTATAAAAATAAAATGTAGAGTATGTAATTATAAATGGATAGAGAAAGTATTTGTAGTATGGACAATAAACAGTATTAAATACAACCCTTTAAAGGAGAATTAAAATGAAAGCAATATTGCTTGCAGGTGGAAAATCAAGCCGTCTTAAAAGTTATACAGAAAATATCCCAAAATGCCTTCTTAAAGTAAACAACAAACCAATAATACAATATCAATTAGAAGCATTAATAGAAAATAACATAAAAGACCTAGTAATAGTTATTGGCTACAAAGGATTTATGATTAAGGAGTTTATTGATTCTAATTATAACAATTTAAATGTTACTTATGTTGCAAATGATGATTATACAACAACAGGAACTGCTTATGGCTGGTGGTTAGCAAGAAATCAAATTAAAAACGAAAAATCAATAATACATCTTAATGCTGACTTAGTATTCCTTCCTGAATTAATAAAAAGAGTTTTAGAGCATAAAGGAGACAATGTGATATGTATTGATAAAGAAATAGAACTAAACGACAGTATGGAACAAGTTATTTTAAATGATTTTGATGAAATGCTTTTTATGGATAAAAGAAATGTTCCAAAGGCAAATGGAAAAGCAGTAGGAGTTGCAAAATTTTCCAACAAGGCAATAAATTTTATGTTAAATAAAATCAAAGAGCATATTAGTTTAGAATATAAAAATAGACATTTTTACGGAATGATAAGGTTAATACTTGAGGAGAAAAATTTTGTTTTTCATGGATTAGAAATTGGAAATTCTTTTTTTAGAGAAGTAAATACAGTAGAAGATTATGAAAAAACAAAAAATATATCAACATCAAATCCTTTAGTAAAAAAAGTTGTATATAGTTCAAGTAATACCACAAAAACTAAATCTACAATGGAAAAAATTGGTGCTAAATTACCAGATAGCATATATACAAAGTTTGCTGTTCCTTATTGGAAGTTAAGTTCAAAAAATGATATTGTTAGTGTTAAAAAAGCTAATGGTATATATCATATTATAGGTAATGATTATGATTTTTGGGTTTCTTATGCAAGGGATTCAAGACCAACTAAAAAATTACAATTTCAAAATCATGGATTTGAAAGGTTTTACAAAATACAACCAAATGATGTTGTTTTAGATTTAGGTTCTTATTATGGCGCTTTTGCTTATACAATTCATAATAGATGTAAACATATTTATTGTATTGAACCAGACCCAATTGCTTTAAAAAGTTTAAAACTTAATATTGAAAAAATTAAAAATGCTACAATAATTAATAAAGCAATATCAAATAAAAAAGGGAAGGCAAAATTTTATGTTGGTAAAAGTAGTTCTGTAAGTAGTTTATTTTACTCAGTTGCCAATCCAGATAGAAAACAAAAAGAGTTTATAGATTCCTTTGTTGTTGAAGTTGATACTATAGATAATATATTTAAAAACATCAAAGTAGATGTTATAAAAGCAGATATAGAGGGAGCAGAAATTGATATGTTATTGGGAGCAACTAAAATTCTTAAAAATGTAAAATATGCTGCTATAGCTTCATACCATGTATTAAATGGAGAATCAACAACTAAGAGAGTCTGTAAATTATTAAAAGATAATGGATTTAATACTGCTGTTGCTGAGGAACCAATGGATATATCTTATGGTTGGAAACCAGAATTAGGCTTGAGGTTAAATGATTAGAAGATTAAAAAATTGGGTAGTACTTGACAAAGACAAGTATAATTATGTGAGATTCTCACAAGGATTTCCAATAAAGCAAGTTAGAGGATTAATTAGATATAAAAATATGAGACATTTATATCCTTTAAAAACAACTTGTAATATTCCACCCAAACATATAGCAATAGAAACAACAAACTTTTGTAATACTTATTGTGCTTTTTGTCCACATCCAAAAATGAAAAGAGAAAAACAGAATATGGATATGAAACTTTATAAGAAGGTAATTGATGATTCTATTGATTTGGGAGTTAAAAAAGTTACACTTAGTTTTTTTGGAGAACCCTTAATGGATGAAAAGTTGTTTAAAAGAATCAAATATGCAAAAGAAAAAGGATTATTTGTTGAATTTTTTACTAATGGAATGTTAATAGATAGAGACAAAGCATGGTATAGTATTTTGAGTGATGTTGATAGAATTTTTATAAGTTTAGATGCAACTAATCCAATAAGGTATAGAGAATTAAGAGCAAATGGTGATTATAATGCTGTTGTTACCAACATAGAAAGATTATTACATTTAAAAACACATAACTTAAAAATAGACATTGGTATGTTAATTTTAAAAGAAGAAGATAAAAAAGAAATCAAAGAATTTCAAGAAAATTGGAGAGATAAAGTAAATGAAATACATATTAGGACTGCGCATGGTTGGGGTACTAATCCAAAAAGAAAATTAAATTTACCTTGTTATTCTTTATGGAATACTTTTGCAGTTTTAAGTAATGGAAAAGTAGTTCCTTGTTGTATGGATTATGAAGGAATATTATCAATAGGAGATGCAAATAAAGAATCATTAAGTGATATTTGGTATAAATCTTTAAGACTTAAACATTTAAGAAATGTACATTTAATGGGATTACAAGATAAAGTTGAGTTATGTAAAAATTGTGATATAGTAGAATCATTAACTGACCCATGGTGGTATTATGACTAAACAAACAACATTGGTTCATAATTTGGATTGGGATATACTAATTGTAATTGATGCTTGTCGTTATGATTACTTTGCAAAATACTATAGAGAAGTATTTGATAATGGAAAATTAATAAAAGTTAAAAGTCCTTCTAAATGGACATTTGGTTGGATATGTGATACCTTTGGAAATAAAGTTTGGAAAGATATTGTTTGCTTAAAATATTGGGATGGTAAGTTTGTTTTAACTGATGATGAAAAAACTTCTTCTCTTTTAAAAATAACTGATATTATAAAGAAATTAAAATATCAAAAATATGCTCCGAATAAATTTTTTGGTAAAAATATAAGAATGCCAAGAGCAAATGGACATTCTTTTTTATATCCTGATACAGCAACTAAAGTAGCAAAAGAAAAAATTAAAAAATATAACAACAAAAAGATTATTATATTTTATAAACAGTTACACGAACCTCATGTTTATTGGACTAAAGAAGAAAAGAAATATGATGTAGAACAAAAAATGTGGAGAAATAATAAATTTGCTAAAATTTACAGATTTTTTTATATTAATTTAATTCAGTATTTTTTTAGTTATGAAAAGATATGGACAATCAAAAATAAACTTGGAATGCAACCGTATGGACCAACAGGTAGAATTTGGCTTAAATATGGTTGGGAAGGAGTAAGGAAAGGTTATATAGAGGATTTAAAATTACTATTGAAACTTATTAAAGAATTAACAGAAACATATCCAAATAAAGTATTTGCAGTTACATCTGACCATGGTGAGTTACTTGGTGAGCATGGAAGATATGGACATGAAACAAATAAAACATATAAGGAAGTGGCTGAAGTTCCCTGGTTTGTTATAAATGATAAAAATTAAAGAAAGTACTAGCATAAGACCTGTTCATTCAAGGGATGATGCAGTAGAAATGACTTTGAATAGAATTGATACTTTGGGTAGGAAAGGAATTGATGTTTTGACTAAACACGATATTAAGTTTGTATATGGAAAAGAAAGGGCTGACTTTGGAATCTCCAAGCATGGGAATAAAGTTAGGGGTGTTCCTAAAAATAGGTGTATCCTTCTTAAAAAAGAGCCTCCAATATATAATGTTTTCTTTGGTTGGAACATATCAAAGGACAAGTTTATGAAAAAATATATGGCAGTAATTGCAAACAGCATTATTGGAACAATTCCACAAATACATCATTTAACAACACAACAGGCATTTGAATATATTGATTATTTTGATAAACCAAAAAATAAATTACTTTGTATGATTTTACAAAACAAAAAATGGGCATATAGATTAAATAGCTTTATACCAACATTAAGAAAATATAATAAGTATAGTAATATGAAAATCAAAATAGAAGCAGATAATGCTTTTTGTAACTATTTAGAAGATAAATATGAATCATATGGATACAATGCTGGTTGGAATCCAAAATGTTACAAGGGAGTTATTCCCAAATACAATGATAAGTTTAAAGTTATAAGTGATTTTGTTTTTAACTTTTGTCCAGAAAATTCAAGGTTTAAAGGTTATGTTACTGAAAAGCCAATTGTGTCAATGGTATGTGGAAGCATTCCTATTTACATTGGTGCTCCTGATATTCATGATTATTTACCACGTGGCACATTTATTGACTATAGATATTATACTCCTAAAGAATTAGTTGATTATTTATTAAATGTGAAGCAATATCATATAAATCAATACAGGGAAAAAATAAAGGAATTTATAACATCAAAAGAAGTAATTGATAGATATTCATCTGTAGCATTTGCAGAAAAATTAGTAAAAATATTTGAGGAGAATGTATGAAAAAAGAAACAAAGATAACAATTATTACTATAGTAGTTAGTTGGTTAGTAATAGGAAGTATTTTTGGTTACTTAAAGCATACAGAGACAAATGGTATTTTTATTGGTAGGTTAGATTACTATGAAACATATGGGAATGGAAGTTGTTATGTATTTGTTTCTCATTTTGATGGAAAAATAAATCATTCTAAAGTTTTCAATGAATGTTGGATAACAGTAGAAGAATTTAACAAATATATGGGTAAGAATATGTTTATTCAGTATTATGTTAAAGATAACTATACAATAGCAAAATATATAGAGTTAGATACAAATGAATATTAGGAGAAATCAATGAACATATTATTTGTAGAAAAAAATCTTGAAGGTAATTGAGGAGAATACATGAAAAAGAAAAAAAAGTTAATGTGGTTGTCTTTGCTTATTTTTCTACTGTTGTTTGGTATAGGTGTATCAGTAGGAATAAGTTTATGTATAGAATTAATTTTAAACATATTTGTATCAATGTTTAACTTTGGTCTTTTATGTATATGGTGGTTTCTAGTTAAATTATTTACTGTAATAAAAGGAGAAAAATGAAAATATTATTTCTAGAGAAGAGACTTCGTACTGATAAACTTGGCATTTTATATTTATCAAGAGTTTTAAAAGATGCTGGGCATAGTGTAGATTTGGCTATACTTGAGTATGAAAAACCAAAATTTGAAAGTTATGATTTTATAATGTATTCAGTTATGACAAGCGACTCTCCATGGTATTTTAATATTAATAAGGAACTAAAAGAAAAATATAATTTTAAATCTGTATTTGGAGGACCACATTTTACTTATTATCCAGAGCAGGGAATAGATGATGAAGATATTGATTTTATAGTTAGAGGACCTGGAGAAGAAGTAATAGTAGATATAGTAGAAGGAAAAATCAAAGATAAAGTTACAAATGGAATCATTCCAGACTTATCTAAAATGCCACATCCAGATAGAACTATTTTATACAAATATGATTATTTTGGAAAAGCAAATATTAAGCGCTTTATGGCTTGTAGAGATTGTTATCATAGTTGTAAATTTTGTGCAAGTAAAAGATATAGAGAAATATTTAAAGACCAAAAATGTGCATTTTATCAAATAACAGATGTTGATTTTATATTAGAGGAAATAGAACAAGTTAGAGATAAATATCCACCACTAGGAATGGTTTATTTTAATGATGATGATTTAGCTGGTCATAAGGAATGGTTTAAAGAGTTTTTAGAAAAATACAAAGAAAGAATCAATATACCATTTGGCTGTGAAATAAGAGCAAGTAGTGTAAATTATGATATAATCAAAAGAATGGCTGAAGCTAATTGTCATACAATATTTATAGGATTAGAATCATCAAATAAAAACACATTAAAAATTATAGGAAGAACAGTTACATCAAAGCAAGTAGAAAATGTTTGTAATTGGTGTGCTGAATTTGATATTAAAGTTAGTTTAGAAAATATGATTGGTTTACCAGTTGATAATCCTCTTGAGGATGCAATGGAGACTTTAGAGTTTAATAAAAAAGTACCACAATTACATTCTTGGTGTGCAATATATCAACCCTTTCCTGATACAGAATTATGGCAATATTGTATTGATAAAGGGTTTCTTAAAAAGCAAAAATATGCAAAGTTTTATAGATTTGAAGATATAACACCTTTAGAAATAAAGGATAAAGAAAAAATTTCTCGCTTACAAAAATGGTGGTATTACATTGTTAAACATAATATACCAAATGATTTTGTAAAAATCTTATTAGACATATCTTTATCTGATGGTGTATCAGAAAAAATGGCAAGTTATAGATTATCAAAAGCAGCTAAGGAGTTGTATAGAATATGAATAATAAAAAAATATGTCCAAGATGTGGTGAAGCAAAAATATTTACAATAGATAGAGGCAATTATTATGAACATAATTGTGAGGCTTGTGACTACCAATTTACAGAAGATAAAAAACCAAAAAGGAAAGAAAAACCTGGAAAGGAGAGACCAAACAAACAACTAAAAAATAGACCTGGAATAAATTTGGGAGACTTTAAATTTATATTTACAAGTTTAAACAAGTTTAGTGGTATTTTGGTGTTTATTTTGTTGATTATTTTATTAGTATTATTTACAGTACTTGACTCACAAATTCAAAAAAATAATTTAAATACTAATATTGTAAATGATAGACTTGAAGAGCACATTGATAATATTTGTAGTACAACAAATCTTATTAGTAGTAATGTAACAAGTATATCAAATGAAATGGATGCAATTTCTGCTAGATTATCGGTGACAGAAGGTGAAATTACTTCTTTGGAAACGCTTTTTACTAACTTTGAAAATGTACAACTTGAAATAGAAGATATTAATAAAAAATTAGAAAATATCAATGAAAATATTTCAGACCTTTGGGTAACAGTAACAAACATAGATAAAGAAAATGGAAATATTACTTTTACTTATTATCCAAACCAAACAGGAGATATTAGATATTGTCATATTGATTTCTTATTAGAAGAAACTGAGGCTGTATTTAAAGAAGTTAAATTTGGAATACAATATCAAAAGGCTAATATTTCATTAATGAATTGGACAAGTTTTATAAAACCACAACAACATCAATGGCTAAATGGTACTTTTAATGATAGTTATTATTTACATTGGTTTGAAAAAAATAAAAAATTCTCTGCTAAATTTAATGTAACTTGGGATGTTTCTGATTATAATACAAGCAAAATATCAACAGATAACTTAAATTATATTTTAAAAGCAAATTCAGTATTTATAAATGTTCCTGAAATTTGGGAGGAGGAAGTATGAGAGTATTTGTTACAGGAGGAGCAGGATACATAGGAACAAAAGTTATAGAAAAATTATTAGAAAATAATATCAAGGTTAGATGCTATGATTCTTTAGTTTTTGGGATAGACCCATTGCATGATTTTATGGATAATTCCAATTTTGAATTTACAAGTGGTGACATTACTGATTATAAAAAAGTATCTGGAAGTATGGTTGATTGTGATACTGTAATTCATTTAGCTGCTATGGTATTTCAAGGAGGAGAAAATTTAAAGAATCAAATAATGGAAGTTAATTACAATGCAACAAGAAATATTGCTGATATTTGTGACAAAACAGGGTTAAAATTTATTTATACTTCAACTTGTAGCAATTATGGCAAGTCAAAGGAAATAGTAAATGAAAATTCTCCTTTACAAGTTAATAGTCCTTATTCAGAATCAAAAATTAAATCAGAAAAATATATATCAAATAACTATCCTGATGCATTAATTTTAAGATTGGCAACAGGATTTGGTCTTTCTAAAAAAATGAGATTTGATTTAATTATAAATGAATTAACAAGGGAAGCAATATCAAAAGGTGTTATTACTGTTTTTAATCCTAAAGCCTGGCGTCCAAGTTTACATATTGAGGATATTGCTAATGTAATAGTAAATAGCCTTACAAAAGATATAAAGGGAATTTACAATGTTGGTCATGAATCTATGAATTATCAAAAGGGAGATTTATGTAACATATTAAAAGATATAATTCCCAGGTTAAAAATTAATATTGTTAAAAAGGGAGATAAAAGAAATTACAAAGTATCTTTTGACAAGATTAAAAATGATTTAAATTTTAAACCAAAAAGAAGTATTCATTATGGAGCAGTTGAAATTATGAAAGCAATATATAAAGGAGAAATTAAAAATCCTTATGATAAAAAATACCAAAATTTGGAGGTATATAGAAAATATGAAGTGTGATTTATCATTTATAACAGGGTATAAAAAAGAATGTAAGGAATCATCAGATGATTGTGTTTGGTGGGAAAGATACTGTAAAGAAAGGAGATATAAGAATGAATAATGAAAGTTATTATGAAACAATAAAAGGATTTCCTACTTATAATCCTTCAAAAGTTTTACTATATAAAGATGAGTTAGAAAAGAAAAAAGTAGTATTTTTAGAATTACATCCATCTACTGCTTGTAATCATAAATGTATTTGGTGTCGTTATTGGGGAATGAGTAAGAAAAACACTTTAGAATTAGATTATATGGAAAATTTATTAAATAAATTTCCAATGTTAAAAGGAGTAAGAATTTCTGGTGGAGGAGAACCTTTAGTAAATAAAAATACTCCCTGTATTATTGAAATTTTTGGACAGCAAGGAATTAAGATAGGATTGGATTCAAATGGAGCACTTTTTGATGATTATTCTATTCAAAAGGTTGGAAAATATTGTCAATATGCAAGAATATCTCTTGATGCTGCTACAAGAGAAACATATAAAAAAGTACATGGTAAAGATGATTTTAATAAAGTAATTAACAATATCAAAAAACTTGCCAATACAGATTTACCTGAATTAGGAGTTTCTTATTTAGTAACAAAACATAATGTCCATGAAATACCAAAGTTGGCAGATTTAGATTTGCCTGTAAATTATGTTCATTTAAAGCCTTTGATTGAAGGGATTGACAAAAGAACACAAATAGCATCATTAGGATTAATAAAGTTATTAGAAGATAAAGTTCACTATGATTTAAAATATGACAGAATTCTTGCTGATTATTATTTTAATAAAAATGTAAAATGTAGAATAACAGATATCATAAGAGTAATTGGTGGAGATGGTAAGGAATATGTTTGTTGTGAACATGCATATGAACCAGATTTTGAATATGGTGTTTGGAAAGGTTCAACTGATAAATGTACTCAATGTCGCTACAATCCTTATAATGAAGTTATTGATATGTATTTAAAAAATAAATTTACAAAGGAGTTTTTGTAATGAAAATAATAAATCAAATGGAACCGTTGTATGGTAAAGAAGAAAAAGAGGCAGTTGATAAGTATTTGAATTCTGGTGCATGGTTAATGGAACACAAAAAGACAAGAGAATTAGAACAAATAATGTGTAATATAACTAAAGCAAAATATGCTTGTATGGTACCAAATGGAACTTTATCTTTAATAGCAGGACTTAAAGCATTGGGAGTAAAACCTGGAGATGAAGTTATAATTCCTGACTATACAATTATAGCATCAGCTACTTGTGCATCTTTTATAGGTGCAAAACCAGTACTTTGTGATGTAGAAATGAAAAGTGGTGCTATTGACCCAATTGATTTGGCGAACAAAATAACTGGCAAAACAAAAGCAATAATATTAGTGGGTATTAATGGAAGACAACCTTATTCTTGGGATACTATTTTTGAAATAGCTAAAGAAAATCAAGTCCCCATTTTGGAGGATTCAGCACAATGTTTAGGTTCTTATTATGATTGTGGTAATTATAAACAACATATGGGGACAATGGGCAAAATAGGAAGTTTTTCTTTTAGCATATCAAAAATTGTAACTATGGGTAATGGTGGTACAATTATTACAAATGATAAAGAGATATATAATGAATTAAAGTTTATGAAAAATTTTGGAAGATTAAAGGGTGGCATAGATAAAAATTTTTATCCTGGAATTGATTTAAAATTTAATGATGTATTAGCTACAATTGGAATAGAGCAGTTAAAGAAATTAAAACAAAGAATCAAAAGGAAAAAAGAAATATTTAAACTTTACAGATATTTGCTTGATGGATTTGTTGACTTCTTTGATACTGATTTAAAAATAACTTCACCATGGATGTCTGATATATTATTAAGAAACAAAGTAGAAAGGGCAAAAGTAATAGCATATTTAGATTCAAAGAAAATAGGAACAAGAAAATTTTATCCCGCAATTCATACACAAAAAGCATATAACATCAAAGGGAATTTTCCAAATGCAGTTGAAATATCAGAAAGAGGATTATGGTTACCATCATCTCTTAAATTGACCAATGATGAAATAGAATATGTTTGTAAAGAAATCAAAAAGGGTTTAAAATGAATATAATAGTAAATTTGTATAAACATTTACCTACAACTATAAAAAGAAAAACTAATAGATTATACAAATATTTACCAAGAAGCAAAAAAATAGTAATCAAAAAAATAGATGGAATAACTTATCAATTAGATTTAAGTAGATTATCTCATGCTCAAATATATCATTATGGTTGTTGGGAAAAATATACAACAGAAATCATAAAGAAAAATGTAAAAGAGGGAATGACTGTTTTAGATATTGGAGCAAGTTCTGGTGTTCATACTTTAAGATTGGCAAAACTTGTTGGTAAAAAGGGTAAAGTATATGCTTTTGAACCTTCAAGTTGGATGATAAAAAGATTGTTAAAAAATATTGAATTAAACAATTTTTTAAATGTAATAGTTACAAAAGTAGCATTATCAAATACTAATGAAAAGGGAAAAATTATGGGAACAACTCATGGCAGATTGGGAATTAAAAACCCAACATCTGAAGATATAGAAGAAGATATTGATTTTATAAAAGTGGATGTTGATGGTTATGAATGTAAGATTGTAAAGGGAGGCTTAAAAACATTAAAAAAGTTTAAACCATTAATGGTTATAGAATTAAGTAAAAAATATCAAGAGAAATTTGGAGAGTCAGTAGAGGAATTAATAGGCTTACTAAAATCAGTAGGTTATTCTTTCTATAAGGAGCAAACTTTAGAAAAATATACAGAAGAAGAACTAGACAAAGAAACAACAGAAGGAGTTATTAATGTACTTTGTAAAGCATAAAGTTAAAAAACAAAGAGACTTAATAAAAGAATCAAATTGGGATATACTATTAGTTATAGATGCCTGTAGATTTGATTATTTCAAAAAATATTATAAAGAAATATTGGGGAATGTTGGTAATTTACAAAAAACTTTATCACCAAGTACCTTTACTATTGGATGGTTAATAGACTTGTTTAATGAAAAAAAAGAAAATGTTATTTTTATTTGTTCTGAATCTGTCTCGAATAAAATAAAGGATATATCTAAAAAACTTAAGCATGGGAAGGATTATGATATTAATAGTTGTTTTGATAAAATAGTTGACGTGTGGAAAGATAATTATGATGCTGAAAATGATACAGTTTGGCCTGATGCAGTGACAAATACAACTATAAAAATTGTAAAAGAAAATCCAAATAAAAAAATTATTACAAAATATTGGCAAGTTCACGAACCTTATTTGTATTATATGAACAAGGGAGAAGTAAATATTCCTTTAAAACCTTTTTTAAGAGGTGTTTGGAGAAAACTTTTATATGAAGTTATATCTGATGAAACATATTGGACTATCATAAATAAACTAAATTTACCACAAGGTAGTTGGCATGGATATATTTGGCTTAAGTATGGCAGAGAAGGAATAATTAATGGTTATGTTAATGATTTAAAAATGATGTTAGGACACGTTAAAAAAATAATGAAATTTTTTCCAAATAAAAACATTGTTGTTACAAGTGACCATGGGGAAAGATTAGGAGAGTGGGGAAGATACAGTCATGGTGGAAGGAGAAATAAAATCATAAAAGAAGTTCCGTGGTTAGAAATAAAGAGGAGATAGATAAAATGTATCCAGAAGAATTCAAATGTTTTTGGCTTTTATTCTTAATTGCGGGGATAACAATATGCATAGTATTTCCCTTTGGTCCACCATATTATGTTTTTATAAGTTATTATCCTTTAGGATTATATTTTGTTATTGTTGTAATGTTTATTGATTTTCTTTTATCTATTTTCCTTATTTTAAAAACACGTAAAATTGTAAAGGAGAAATACAATGTTTAATGTAAAAAAAGAATGGAATAAAATGCAAGAATATTTAAAAGAAAGAACAGATTTTGAAGTTATTAGAGGTTACAAAGAAGCAAAGGCAGATTATGAAGAAACAGAGAATCCAATGATTAAAGGAGCATTAGATGTAATTATAAAAGAATTAAATAGAAGAGGGATTAAAGAAGATGAGCTTAATGACAAGTTACAACCTAGCAATAAAAAGAAAGAATTATAAGTTTTAAAAGGATAGGAAAATAAAAATGAATCAAAAAGGAGAGTATGTAGTTTGGTTCACTGGGCTTTCTGGTTCAGGCAAAACAACTATTGCAAAAGGTCTTGCTTTAGAATTAAAGAAAAGAAAAAAGCCCTTTGTAATGCTTGATGATGATAAAGTTAGAAAAACTTTATCTAGTGATTTGGGTTATACAAAATATGATAGAAATAAACACATTGTAAGAGTAGCAAATATGTGTTATATAATAAGTGCAAATAATATTATGAGTATTGCTTGTGTTCTTTCTCCTATAAGAAGAATAAGAAAATATGCTAGAGATTTAGTTGGAAGAAAATATTTTGTTGAAGTTTATGTTAAATGTCCTATTGAAGTATGTGAAGAAAGAGATGTAAAAGGTTATTGGACTAAAGCAAGAAAGGGTTTTATGAAAAATTTTGTTGGAATTGATGTTCCTTATGAAGAGCCTTTATTTCCAACCTTTCCAGAAGTAATTCTTAATACTGACAAAGAAAAAGTAAGTGAAAGTATTAATAAAATTGTAAAATATTTGGAGAAGATAAAAGCTATATGATTGATATAGAGGGGAAAAAAACAAATTGGTTGCAAGAGGATTGGGATATATTAATATTCCTTGATGGATGTAGATATGATACGTTTAAAGAAGAATATCAAAAATATTTAAATTGTGATGGAAGTTTAAAAATGGCAAAGACGTTTTGTTCTGGTACAACTAAGTGGATGAAGGATGCTTTTGTAGGAAGAGATTGTAGTGGTATTGTTTATATAAATCCAATGTATGCTTTTAATAAATTTGTTCCTGGACATAATTTCTTTAAAGTAGTAGATGTATGGGAAACTGATTGGAATAAAGAGTTTGATACTGTAATGCCTGATGCAATAACAGAGAAGGCTTTACAATGGATTAAAAAGCATCCTAATAAAAGATATATAGTTCAATATGTTCAACCTTGTAGACCCTATATACACCCTTTGTTCAAAAAGGTTGACCAAATATTAAAACCAGGAGATAGAAAAAGTAATATAGCAAGAGTTGTTAGAACAATTCTTGAAAATACTGGTTTAGCAAAAGTAATACCAAATGTATTATTTTGGAAGGTTGGAAACTTTTTTAGATTTCCAATTGCTAAGGGGGAAGTTTATATAAAACATGGCAAAGCGGGAATTATTGAAGCATATACTTATAGTTTAAGAGAAGTATTAAAAGAAGTAAATAAACTAATAAAGAATCAAATGGAAAAGAAAATTATTATTACATCAGACCATGGAGAACTTTTAGGCGAGGGAGGTAAATATGGACATGGTGGTTTGATTAATGATTTGATAATGCAAGTTCCATGGTTAGAGGTAAAATCAAAATGAAATACAAAAAAATAATGCTAATAAATCCATCAAATTCTGTTGCAAAAAGTAGTGTTAGAAGAATTGCTCCACCTCTTGGAATACTTTATTTAGGTTCAAGTTTAGAACAAAATGGATATGCTGTTGACATTATTGATTCTCCCTGTGAAGGCTACTATAATATTTTAAAGAAAAGTGAATATATTGTTTATGGATTAAAAGATAAACAAATTAAAAGGAGAGTTGAATATTTTGACCCAGATTTTATTGGAATAAGTTCAATGTTTTCTTCCAGTCAACCACGGGCACTACATCATGCAGACTTAGTTAAAGAAGTATCAAATGCTCCAGTGGTTATGGGTGGAATTCATCCTTCAATTGAGCCAGTTGAAACATTAAAACATAAATCAGTTGATTTTGTTATTGAAGGAGAAGGTGAACAAAGATTACTAAAGTTACTTAATATGTTAAATAAAGGGGAAAAAGATTTTAATTTTGATGGAATATCATATAAGAAAAAGGGGAAAATAATTTATAACCCAAGAAAGACAAGGATACAAAATTTAGATTTGATACCTTTTCCCAATAGAAATTTAGTTAACTTTGAAAAATATGTAGATATAGGAGTTCCTTTTGCTCCATTTCCAAAGGGAAAAAGACCATGCCAAATACTTACTTCAAGAGGTTGCCCTTTTCATTGTGTATTTTGTTCAACAGTAAATCATTGGGGAAGAACCTTTAGAAAAAGGTCAGTAGATAATATTATGAAAGAAATTCATTATATGATTGATAAGTATAAGGTTGATGAAATTCAGTTTGCTGATGATAATATGACTATAGATAAGCAAAGAGCATTTGAATTATTTGAAAGGTATAGAGATGAAGTTAAACTTCCCTGGTGTACTCCTCATGGTTTAATGATTAAAACTTTGGATAAAAAAATGATTAAGGTTATGGCGGAATCTGGAGCATATCAAGTTACTATTGCAATAGAAAGTGGGAGTAGAAGAGTTTTAAAAGAAATAATTCATAAACCAGTTCCACCTAAAGAAGTAGTAAAAGAATTTGTTGATTTGTTTCATAAGTATGGTGTTCAAGTGCATGGATTATTTGTGGTTGGATTTCCAGGAGAAAAAAAGAAAGAAATTATAAAAACATTAGAATATCCATTTGATGTTGGTTTTGAAAGTGTTACTTATTTTACTGCTAATCCAATGCCTGGTTCTGAATTATATGATATATGTAAAGAAAAGGGATATTTAAAAGAAAATGGTTATAAAGATTTTAAAGCAGCAGAAATTATAATACCAAAAAAATCATCTGACTATTTTATGAGTCCAATAGAATTAACAAAACTAGTAGAAAAATATACTGAAAAATATAACAGATGGTCAATGAAACATTTTCCTGAACAATGGAAAAATAAGTTTAAAGTATTTTTAGAAAAACATCCTGAACAAAAAGAAAAATTATTAGGAAGGGTAACATAAAATGCCAATAAGAAGAGCTTATGAAGCTTTGCCTATGAAAGAAAAAGATGCTATAAGAAGTGCTAAAATGTTAATTGATATCTTTGAAAAGAATCATATAGAATATTGGTTTGATTATGGTGCCCTACTTGGTATTATTAGAAGTCATAAATTTATTCCTTGGGATACTGATATTGAACCTTATATTAGATATAAAGATGAAAAAATACCTTTTACTCTTATAGATGAATTAGAAAATAAAGGATTTACAGTAAAAATATGTCCTTTTACAATGGGATATTCAAAGGGAATCAAACTTAGTCAAGAAAATGGTTATGTTAGTATGAGTATAGGATTTTTCAGACAAACAAATTTAAGTAGAGTACTGGGTTTGATTTGTTATTACTTACCAACTTTTTTAAGACTATGGATTATTAATTTTATACAAAACCATTATAGTAAAAGTACTAATGAAAAGATAAGACCAAAGAATCAAAAGGATAGGGATAAAGGAAAAATTAGTAGTTATGTCAGAGCAATGTTTCCAATATTCTTTTGTGGGAAGTTAAAAAAAGTTAAGTTTTATGATATGGAAGTTTCTGTACCTGGAAAGGCAGAAGAGTTGTTATTAATGAGGTATGGAAAAGAGTGGAAAATTCCAAGGAAAGTATTTGAAAGTTATACAACTTGAAGGGATAAAATGGATAAAATAGAAAAGAAATTGGAAGAAATAGCTAAAGAATATCAATGTCTTATTTCAAGAGATAGTAAAGGTAATATTATAGCTTTAACTGAAGCTGAAAGGTCAGGTGATATGTATAAGAGAACAAAAAAAGGTTGGTGGATAAAGAAAGATTTAAAAGAAGCTATTATAGTTCCTTATAAAAAAGGAGATAAAAAAAGAAATATAGAAATAGTAGAAAATTATTGGAATAAAATTTATGAAGAGGAAGGAATAGAATGATAGAAGATAAGTTAGAAAAAATGATAGAAGAAAAAAAAGACCAATGTATAGTAACAAGAAATAAGAAAGGAGAAATAGAATCAATAACAAATGCTCAGTTTGGAATAATGTGGACTAAAAATATTGCAGGTAACTGGCATGCTTATGAATTAATAGAAGGAGCAAAAAAAGAGGCAGAAAAAGATTTAGGGGATATTTTAAGTGAAACTTAAATTTGGTGTTCCTTGTAGTAAAATTAAGGATAGAATTAAAGATGTAGATATACATTGTACAAGTGAGGAACAGGCTTTTGCAATTGCATGTGGATGTATTCTTGCTGGAGAAGAACCAGAAGTATACTGTCAAAATTCTGGTTTAGCAAGAAGTATTGATATATTAACATCATTATATTTACCTTATGATATTCCATATCCAAAATTACTACTTAGTTTAAGACATTATCCTTATCATCATTCATTTATTGGAGACTTGACATGGCATATCTTAAAAATGCTTCATTATGAAAATGTAGAGGTGGTTGAACAAAATGAAGAGAATTGATGCTATTAAAGAATTAATGAATAGTATTACAGATGAATTAGTAGTAACATCAGCAGGAAAAATAAGTAGAGAAGTTTTTTATATTAAAGACCGTCCAGAAAATTTTTACGTTCAAGGTTCTATGGGTGCAACTGTTGGTATTGGTATTGGTGTTGCAGTAATCAAACCAAATAAAAAAGTAGTAGTCATTGCTGGTGATGGTGACGTTTTAATAAATTTAGATAATTTAGTATTATTAAATAAGTTACAAAAAGATGGTTTAATTAAAAATTTAACATTATATATTTTAGATAATAATCAATTTCAATCTACAGGAGGACAAAAGACTTGTAGTGATGCTGTTGATTTTAGATTACTTTGTGATTGTTTTGTAATATTTTGTGATGATAAAGGAATTGATGTTCCAAGAATTAGTATTTCTCATAATAAAATAAGGGAGAGATTTATGAATGCGATATGAGCAAGTATTTAAAGAAGAAGATAGTATTGGACCACCAATAAACAATGAAAAAATAGTTTATACGGCAATGTGTGCTGATTTTTTACATGCAGGACATATGAATATTATAAATAAATCAAGGGAACTAGGAAAGTTAATAGTTGGTGTTTTAACAGATGAGGCTATATCTGAATATAAAAGAGTTCCCGTAATTCCTTTTAATTTAAGAAAAGCATTAGTTGAAAATATTAAAGGTGTTTGGAAAGTTATTCCACAACATACTTTAGATTATACGGATAATTTGAGAAAATATAAACCAGATATCGTAACAAATGGGGATGATTGGAGGACAGGTGCCCAGAAAGAAACAAGACAAAAAGTTATAAATGTCTTGAAAGAATGGGGAGGGAAATTAATTGAGATACCCTATACTAAGGGTATCTCTTCTACTTTAATAATTGAAGATTTTAGAAAGAATGGAATTACACCTGAGCAAAGATTAAGTATGTTTAGAAGATTAATTAATGTAAAACCAATTGTTAGAGTTATAGAAGCTCATAATGGAATCTCGGCACTTGTTGCAGAAAATACAAAAGTAGATGGAAAGGCTTTTGATGCTATTTGGGAAAGTAGTTTTACAGATTCAGCATCTAAAGGAAAACCAGATATAGAATTAGTAAGTATGGATTCAAGAATACACACAATCAATGAAATATTAGAAGTATCAACTAAGCCCATTATAGTGGATGCTGATACTGGAGGACAAATAGAACACTTTGAATATATGGTTAGAACCATGGAAAGATTAGGTGTTTCAGCAGTTATAATAGAAGATAAAAGATTTCCAAAAATTAATTCTTTAATGGAAAATGCTAAACATAAACAAGAAACAATTAAAAAGTTTTGTGAAAAAATAATGGCTGGTAAAAAGGCACAGATAACAGATGATTTTATGGTATTTGCTAGGATAGAATCATATATTGCAGGTAAGGGATTACAGGATGCTATTGAAAGGGCAAGGGCATATATCAATGCTGGTGCTGATGGTATTATGATTCATTCTAAGGAACCAAGTGGTTGGCAGATAGTTGAGTTTTGTAAAGAATACAAGAAACTTAAAAAGAAAGTTCCTTTAATAGCAGTACCAACTACTTATAATACTATGACAGAGAAGGAATTAAAATATTATGGTGTTGATATAATTATTTATGCAAATCATTTATTAAGAAGTAGTTATAAGGCTATGAAGGAAGTAGCAGAAACAATATTAAATAATGAAAGGTCAGTAGGTGTCAATGATGATTGTTGTTCCGTGAGGGAATTGTTTGAGTTAACAAGGAGATATGAATAATGAAAGAAGAAATAAATAAAGGTTGTGAAGTATATGAAGAATTAATGAGATATTTTAGTAACATTCATAATGCTTCAGCAGAAATAACAAGACAAGATTTTTATAATTTAGTTGAATATATAAGACATAAGGGGAAGAAAAAATGAAAATAGTATATAGTTATTATGTAGCAGATATTCTACATAAAGGTCATTTGTTACAAATGGAAAATGCAAAAGCAGTAGCAGGAATAGATGGAAAATCAGTTGTTGGAATTTTAACTAAGGAAGCAGTGCTAGAAAAGAAACCTAAAAAGCCAATCCTTAGTTTTGATGAAAGAATGAACTTGGCTCGGGTGATTAAGTATGTAGATATGGTTATACCACAAAAAACTTATTCACCAATTCCAAATTTAAAAATGGTACAACCTGATGTATGTATGGAATCAGAGAGTCATAAAAAGGAGGAGATAGAAGAAGTTAGGACATATATGAAATCAATAGGTGGTAGAGTGGTTATTACTCCTTATTATCCATATCAATCATCTACAAATATTAAGAAAAAAATAAGGAGAAAATAGTTGGGACAGTGACCCAACATAAAATAAAAACATGGATGTGAGAAAAAATGAACAAACAATTTTGGAATCTGTGGAGCACTTATGCTCTTACTTACTTTGGGAAAGTAAATTTGAGTATAGTAATGGCAGCTTTGCTAATTGTTTTCACAGATTGGAATATGTATTATGTAGGGTTTGTAGCAAGTGGATTTTTTGCTGCATACGCAATAGGCCAGTTTTTACATGGACAAATCTCAGAAAGATTTAACCCATTTGTTTATATTGCAATGGGTTTAACATTGTCAGGAATAGCAAATATGTTGATGGGATTCCTTGGAGGTTTTTTAGTTGCACTTATAGTATTAGAAACCTTTGATGGATTTTTTCAATCCATGGGATGGTCATCAGTAGTAAGAGCAAACTCTGAAATACAACCAACAGAAAAGGCAAGAGATAAATCAACAACTGTTCTTGGTTGTTCATATCAATTTGGAACAGCAATAACTTTTATGGTTTCAGCATTATCTGTTGCTACTTTTGGTTGGCAAGCTGGATTTTGGGTTGCCTCTGGAATTTTGATATTTAGAGGGGTTTCTCTTTATTTAACAAAACCCAAGATAGAATTTAAGCCAAAGAAAAAAGTAAGGGAGCAAGTAAGAATGACTTTTACTTTCCCTATTATATTATCGGGAGTTTCTTTACTATTTTTGAATATGGTAAGATATGGTGTATTGACTTGGTTCTTTGTATATTTAGTTCAGTCAGGAAATATTCCAGTAGCAGAGTTTTTTGGTTTTGATGCTTTTAAAGTAGCGTTAATTCCAATAGCTGGTATAATAGGAACTTTGTCTTACAATAGGTTACCGTGGAATAAGGACTTGACAAGTGTACTATTTTTAGCATTAATGGGAATAGTTTGGTTAATATTTCCATTTACTGATGGATTAACTGCTGTTGTTCTATTGTTAGTAAGTAGTGCATTCTTATATGGTCCACATGTATTTCTAGTGACAACATTACCAACAAGATTTAAAAAAGATTCAGTTGTGGCTGCTTCTACGGGATTTATAGATGGAATGGGCTATGTTGGAACCTTTTTAATAGGTTTAATTGTTCCTTTCTTTGTTTTGGAAACAGGTGGTTGGAATAATGTCTTTTTGTTTTGGGCAATACTATCTTTCATGGCAGCAGTAGCAGTAGCAGTAACATACTTTGGACATTTTAGAAACAATGTAACGGAGGTGAAATACTAAGAATAATATTTGCCCCAATGGGGCATCTTATTTCTTTAGTTAAAATTATGAATGAAAAAATTGCAGTTAACATTTTAAGAGAAGTAAAAGAAGTATTAGATAAACATCAAATTATATTTTGGTTATATCGTGGTTCTATGCTTGGTGCTATTAGAAATAGAAAGTTTATTTTGTGGGATAATGATATAGATTTATGTTTAAAAAATGTTAATTCTAGTAGAAAACAGTTATTATGTAGAGATTTAAAAGAAAAAAAGTTTAAAGTAATACAAAGAGAGAAGAAAGATAGAAATGATGGCTTAATAGCAATCAAAAATGGTTGTACTGTTGCTATGCTTATACCTTTTATAGATGAACAAGGCTTTTCTTTGCATTATTTAATACCAAATCATAAGGTAGGAGAGTTTTTAGATTATCTTTTGTGGCAAGCAAGGTTAAGAAATTTATCTTATCAAAGTAATATGCCAGATATTATAACTAAAATTTTAAACTGTTTTTTCAAAAAAATTCCAAATAATTTAAGAGAAAAAATAGTTATTATTTTACAAATAATTTATAAAAAAATAGATTCTTATCATGTTGTAGAAAAAATACCAAGACATTTATTTGAAGAATTAAAGGTAATTGATTTCTATGATATGAAAATTAATATCCCAACAAGAGCTGAAGAATATGCTGCATATAGATATGGTAAAAATTGGAGACAACCCGATAAAAATTTTATATACTTTAGGGATGCAGGAACTGTTGTTCAAAAATGTAAGTATGGAGAACTATTAAAAAAATAAAAAACTATATAAATAAATAAAATATATGAAATTTAAAGGAGAGATAGGATGAGTTTATTCGGTGTAATTATGCTTTTTGTTACAATGGGGTGGACACTTATTTTAGTACTTGTTATAGGAGCAACAGGAGATATTTTTGCTTTTTTAAGAAGTTCACATCTTTTAACTTTTATTATAGGATACATTGTAATAATGTTAGTTTATGTTATTTCAAAAAAAATAGTAGCATCAATGTGATAGTATGGAAGATTATTTAATATTAGCAGAAAAATATAGACCAAAAGCTTTAGATAAGGTTATAGGACAAGACCACCTTATGCCTTTCTTTAAGGGGTTTGCTAAAAATAAACAGGTTCCACATATGCTTTTTTCTGGAAATCCTGGTACAGGTAAAACAACAATAGCAAAGGCATTAGCAAGGGAAATGTTTGGGAATGAATGGAAAAGTTCTTTTTATGAAATGAACGCAAGCGATGAAAGAAAATTATCAACTATAAGGGGAAAAGTTAAAGATATAGCAAGAGTTGCACCTTTACAAAATTCTTATAAAATTATATTTATGGACGAAGCGGATAATTTAACTTGGGATGCTCAACCAGCACTTAGAAGAATCATAGAGGATTATTCAGAGATATGTAGATTTATTTTAAGTTGTAACTATCCAAATAAAATAATACCACCAATTAGAGATAGATTAGTAGAGTTTAGATTTAAAAATTTAAAAGCTATGGATATGAAATTTATGCTTAGTGAAGTAGCAGAACAAGAAAATATAGATATATCAAAATCAGCACTTCATACTTTAGCAGTTTTAACTAACGGCTCTATGAGGAAAGCATTGGGATTACTTTCAGCAATAAAAATGGCTGAAATAACTGAAGTTAATGATGAAAAAATATACGAGTATGTTTATTGGGTTACTGATGAGTATATTAAAAGTTTAGTTATTTCTACTATGAAAGGAGACTGGGAAGAAACTGATAAAAAACTTAACACTTTGTTAACACAAAAAAATTATACTCATGCTGAAATATTTGAAGGGTTATATAGAATAATCAAAGAATCAAAAAAGATACCAATAAAGGCAAAGTTAGAAATTATGCCAAAAATTGCAGATATAGAATATAGAATATCAATGGGAGCAAGTGAGAATATACAGTTAAAATATTTGTTGATATACTTTATTAAAGTATTTAGTAAATATTATAAACAAGAGGAATAAAATGAAAGTTAAATGTAAAATTTGTGGACAGAAAGGAGTTCAAGACATAGAAAAAATTTCTGAATTTTGGGCATCAAGATTTATATTTGTAATATTAAAAAAGAAAAATACAAGTTGTTATATTTGTAGAGATTGTCTTAAAAGAATACTTGGTGCTTTAGAACTTGAGCAATATAGAATAGATTGTTTATACAAACCAAAAATTGAGGAGAAGTAAAATGGTTACACATAACTTTGTGGAGGGAAACTATTTCCCTGAAACTTGGAAAGAATGGCTACTTTCCTTGGGTATAGTTTTGTTACTGTTCATAGGATTTTTATGTATTCCTATTATTGTTTATCATGTTGGTAGTGGTTTAGGATTAGAAGGAGCATTGCTTAGTTGTATTGGTTTAACTGGTATGATACTTGCAGCTATGCTCATAATATCATTGGTGATAGAATGAAAAAAAGATACAAAATCAAAGGAACAAATAGATTTAGTGATTATGTAAAGTTAATACTAGAACAAGAAGATGTTGTTCAAAACAAAGAAAAATTTGACCCTTTTAGTATTATGAAGGATGCTGGGGGAATTGTTAAAAGGATGCAACAAGAAGCAGTATTAGTTGGACAACCTGACACAATTACAATACCTTACGAGGAATGGGAAAAACATCAGTACAAAATAGATGATGTTGTTTGGATAGATATTATTTCTGAAAGTTGATTAAATGTCTTGGACTAGCAAAAGAAAATATATGATAAACAAGGGAAAAATATGTAAGTATCCTGGTTGTAAAAGAATTGCCAAAACTAAAGGATACTGTTTAAGTCATTATAATTCTAGTAATGAAAAAGAAGTAAATAGGAGCAAAAGAAATGTGGAGCATAGTATTTGATTTTATAATTCATTGCATTATTGCTATTTGTATTGCTGTCCCCTTTGGAATAATACATGAATATTTACATAGAAGAAAAGCAATTCAACTTGGTTGTAAAGTTACTAAAGGACCAAGGTTTAAAAATGAAACAATAGTGGATACAGTAGACCCTGTAAAAACTAAGCAAATAGCAAGAGCTCCTTACATAGTGATTGTACCAATAGCTTTTGTTATTTTAATTATAGGAATTTATTTACTTCACTTAGGTTTAATGGTGGGAGGTGGAGGAACATTATTAATGCACGCCATTTCATATCCCTTAGAGGGAAGAGAAATGAAAGGGAGGTAAAAAAGCAGTAGATTGTCCATCTCTCCTCACCACCATCCTTCAAAAGAGGCCTACTTTTCTACTGCTTTACCAAATCCCTTTAAGGAGTTAAAATGAAAAATATAAGTCAGAGTCAAATTAACTTGTTTAGAAAGTGCCCTTATGCTTATGCTTTAAGATATATTCATAATAAAGAGGGTATTTGGTTTGACCCATCAATCATAGAAGTTGGCAAAAGAGTTCATGATGCTATTGATATTTATTATAGGAATTATTTATTATTAGATGGTTCTGAAGAAGATATAAGAGATAAAACATATCAAATACTAAGAAATGATTGGGATACTACATTGCCAGCAGAATTTTTACAAAAGGCTTACACCTGTGTATGTAACTTTGCAAATTTTGAATATAAAAATAGAAAGGGAAGACGTGGAGTACCTCTTACAGAAGTTAAAATTTATAGTAATGGACTTATGGGAATAATTGATTATCTTGATTTAAATAAACCAAAAATTGTAGATTTTAAAACTAATACTAAGGCTGGTGTTAGTTATGATTATAAGATGCAAGCAATTATGTACAAAATATTAGTAAAGGATGAATATGATATTGATTTAACTCACTTTACTTTACAATTTCTATTTCCAAATGAAATTAGATTAATTAAATATGATGAAAAAATGCAAAAAATTCAAAGAGAAATTGAAAGTTATGCTGAACAAATAAAAAAGGCTTGGAAAACAAGCAATTTCCCCAAAGAACCAAGAACATCAAATACTTGTAAGTATTGTGAATATAATTTTTATTGTGGTGGTATAGAATGAAAGTCTTTGTAACATCAGATACACATTTTTATCATGGAAAAGTTATTCCTTTTTCTAAAAGACCATTTAAAAATGCCGAAGAAATGAATAGGGTAATGATTGAAAAATGGAACAAAAAAGTATCAAAAAATGATTTAGTATTTCATTTAGGGGATTTTGCTTGGGCAAGTAAAAAGAAAATAAAACAAATCAAAGACCAGCTAAATGGTACTATAATTCTTATTCTTGGAAACCATGATTGGAAAAATGTTTATAAAAAGTTAGGATTTATAGTTGCTGGGAAAAAAGTAAAGGTGGGGAATCTTGTTTTGACACATCATCCTATAGAAGTTAAGAATGGATTAATTAATGTACATGGACATATACATCAAAGAAGAAGTTACAAGGGAATCAATGCTTGTGTTGATGTAACTAATTTTGAACCTGTACCAATTGAGACTTATTTTAAAAAAGCAAAAAAAAATGTTAGGAGGGAATGAAAATGCTTAAAAAGAAAGCATATGTAAATGTAAGTAAGGAACTAAAACAAATACAAAAGGCAAGAAAAAATATGGAAAGAGAACTAAAGGAATTGGATGCTATGAAAAAAGTTCTTTTACAAGTTGGTAAGGGAATGACTAAAATAGTTGATTCTGTCGTGGAGAATCAAGATGAAATAGAAATTCATAAAGAAGCATTAATTGATGCTTTAGAGAGAATTAAAAGGTTAGAGGAAAAAGGAAACCCATCGGATGATGAGATGTTTCAATGAAGGCAGCTATTTACATAAGAGTCTCTACAGAAAAACAAACTGTAAAGAGTCAAGAAGAGCCATGTAGGAAGTATTGTAAAGATAAAAAATATGAAATATATGGAATCTTCATTGATGAAGCTAAATCAGCATATCATAATGTAAAAAGAAAGCAGTATGACAAAGTAATAGATTTAGTAAAGAAAAGAGAAATACAACACATAGTGGTATGGGCTTTAGATAGATGGACAAGAAGAGGACCAAAAGAATTAAAAGAAAGTATTGATTATTTGTCTGTTTATGATGTTCAGTTACATTCAATACAAGAGACTTGGTTGGATACTATAAATATTCCAGGTATAGGAAAGGTTGTTAAAGATTTTCTTATAGGAATAGTAGGTTGGATAGCACAGGAAGAATCTACAAGGAAGTCAGAAAGAGTAAAGTTAAGTAAAAAATATCAAAAAGCAGTAAAAAAAGGAAAGGTAGGAAGACCAGGAATTCCTGAAAGTATTAGGCAAAAGGTCTTAAAACTGTTGGAAGAAGGGAAAAGTTATAAATATATTCAAGAGAATGTAACTTACAAAGCTAAATATGGTAAAGTCAAACATATTAGTCCACCAACAATTAGTGAAATTAAAAAATCATCACTAGGAAAAGGTGATTTATATTTCAAGGGGAAAAGTAATAAAGAATCAACACTATAGTTATGAGACCATTTTCAGGGGTAGAATAAATGGATGAAGATATGAAAAAATGTTGGGGAATAATTGTATGTGCTATGATATTATTAGCTGTTTTTACAATAATACTAGCAGTTACAGCAAATACCTTAATAGAACATAAACCATCTTTTACAGAAGTTTATGATAACATAGATAAAGAAAAAACAAAAGAAATCATAAACATAACAAACAATTTAACTATTGCAGATATCCGTGGCTTGGAAGGATGTGGTTCTTGTCAGTTTAATAAAGGTCATTTACCAGGAGCAGAAAGATATACAAATCCAGAAGCATTGTATAACTGTACTAGTGATATTTTAGTTTACAGTGTTGATGGAACTAAAGGAGAATGGTTTTGTTCTCAATTACTGGGACACGTTTATGGAAAAATATACAATTTAGAAGGAGGATGGAATGCTTGGAATTCATAGCAATTCCACATACAAGGGAACTGGACTGAATGGTCACCTTTATGGAAGTTTAGATATGAGGAAGATGAATGGAATGGATAAACAATATCATAAACCAATTCTTGGGAGAACCAAACAAGTACTATACGGACTTTTCTTTGGACCATATTATAAGGGCAGAATGTACACACTTCTTGTTTTCTGCAGTTTTGGGCTGGTTGGGGTTTGTATTGATTTGGACCATATTATCTCGCCATTATTCAAAACTTCCAGACCGCTACATATTCCGTATTTCTTTGCTTTTTGGATTTTGTTGTTCTGTTACAGTTCATATGTGTATAGACGCGTTTACAAAACTAGCTTGAAGAGGTGATAAAGTGGAAGAAGAATTAGTACCTTTATTTACAAAGGTTGTAGACCTAATAGGTATATATGCAATAGTAATTGTATTTTGGATGTTATCAAAATATGTAAACATAATTGTAACGTATATTAAAGATATGAAAATAGCAAAGATGACTATGAAGCGACCAGAAGATATGGAAACGGTAATAGTACATATGCTTACGCCAGAAACAAATAAGAAAACATTTTTTAACAGCTTAAAAGAGAAATGGTCTAAAAGAAAAAAAGAAAAGCTGGAAAAGGAGATGTATGGTAGATTGGAACAAAATAAGCTGTAAAACTTGTAAATATAAAAAGAAATGTAAAAACATATCAAAAGGCAGTACTAAATGCCAAGAAATGTTAGGATTAATAGAAAAGAAAGTTGAAAAAAATTATCATCCACATATATTGTTATGGGGAATTTATAACACAATGAGGAAGAAATGAAAATACCTTTATCAGTACAAGCAGAAGAAACAAATGGCAAAGAATACTTATCCATCTGGACAAATGGTATAAATAAAACAATTCCTGCACCAATTAAACCTTACTTCTATTCTTTAGAAAAATTAAACATACCAGCAAAGATTACAGAAGTTAGGGCTATTGCCATTTCTGATTACAGAGAAAAAACATTTTACAAGTATGAATTTGATACTAGAGAGGAGTTAAAAAAGTACAGAGGTGATAAAACATTTGAAGATACTATACCTTTTACTATTAGGAATAGAATTGATGTTCCTGACCTTTATACTAAATATCCACAAAATAGTATTACTTTTAATTATTTAGATATTGAACAATGGTGTCCATCAAATAAGTTATTTCCATCTTATGAAGACCACATAATATCTATTAGCTTTGCTGGAAATGATAGAAAAATCAGGACTATTTTCTTGAAAAAGGATACTTTAAAGGATAAGTTGCTTCTTGAAAAGTATAAAGAACTTTATCCAAAACCAGATATAGAAGTGTTATACAACAAGGAATATGATTTGCCTGTAATTTTAGAAAGATGCAAAAGAAATGGAACTGATATTAGTTGGCTGTCAAGAGATGGAACAAAACCATATATTGGTGGTAAACACGGAATAAGTAGAGAAGGTATTATAACTTATGATATTTTAGATTCAACAAGGAAAGACCAAAGTCTTACGGGTAATGTTCCAACTAAAGGATTAAAGGTTGTATCAGATTATTTTGGTTTTAAAAGTCAAGCAAAGGTATTGGCTGGTGATGAAATATCAGCAACTCAGGGAACAGAAGAATTAATAGAATATAATAAAGAAGATGTTAAAAGGTTATTTTATTTATTTGATATTTATTGGGAAGGAATATCATACACTGCAGAAGACCTTAAGATACCCTTAAACCTGGCTGTAGACTTAAACATTACTGATTTAGGATTAGTAGTATTAGGTGACCTTTATAGGGAACATAATATTATCTGTGATGGTCAAAACTATGATAGATATCCAGAAATTTTTCAAAGAAAGAAAAGATTTAATGAGGGTAATTATCAAGGGGCTTTAGTATTTATAAAACAAAGGGGTTTATTTACACCAGTGTTAAAAGCTGATTATTCTTCTATGTATCCAACAATTGCAGCAGAATTTAACTTTAGTCCTGACACATGTAGATTAGTTAACTATTTACCTTACAAAAAAGGAGGCTTTAAAATAGAAGAAAATGACAGTACCTTTACATATTATATACCAGATTCAGCATTAAGGAAAACTGTTGTTATCAAAACAATCAAAGGAAAAAAGGGATTTCTAAGTGAAGCTATTAAAAGGTTTTTAGATGAAAGGGATAAGTATAAAAAAGAATGGAAAGAAACTGGTTCTAAAATTGCAAGGGCTCGTTCAGATATTGCTAAAGTAAAGGCAAATGGTGGTATTTATGGAAGTATGGGAAGTCCTCATAGTGTATTTGGATTTGTGCCAATAGCAGTAGCCACAACAGGCATTGGTAGAGAATGTGCAAAACTTCTAATTGATGTTTTAGAAAAATTATATCCAGGTAGTGTTATAGAAGTAGACACTGATGGTGTTTATTTTACTGCTGAAGATTATAATGAAGAGAGAATATTACATTACTTTAATGAAGAATTAGAAAAGAAGTTTAAAAAGAAGTTAGATTTAAGTATTGATGTTGATACTTATGATTGTGGTTTCTTTCATAAGGCAAAAAACTATATTTTAAAGAAAGGCGAAAACATCATATTACATGGAGCTGCCCTTAAAGCAAGTAGTAAAGACCCTATATCTAAAAACTTAATAAATGATTTAGCAAGGGCTAAACTTGAGGGTAAGAGCACTGAACCAATAGTATTACATTATAAAAAGGATTTAATGGACTTTCCTTTAAGGGACTTTGCCATGCAAGTAACTATGGGAATGAATCTACATGAATATAAGAATCCTGGTTGTCTTTCAGTTCAAATGGCATCAAAAGCACAACAACATTTTGGTATGAGACCACAAAGAGGTAATGTATATCACTATGTGAAGTGTACTTACGGATATGAATTATTTCAATTGGCAAAAAAAGAACATATAGATATCAAATATTATAGAGAGAAGGTTGACAAAATAATCAAAATGCTAGAATCAGAATATGAAATGTTTACTAAAATAGGAAATTTTTTGGAAGGAGAAGGAGATTGGAAAGAAGAAGTAAATAATATTAAGATTAAAGAAAACCAACCAATGAGATTGAATGATTTTTTGTAGGTGAAAAATATGGGACATATAAAAATGAAAAGAAGTACTCGTCATTATTTATCCTTATTTGGAACGCTTGCCGTATTAGCAGTGGCGTTCTTTTTTGGATTTGTAGTGGGATTAGTAGTAGGACAAATGTTTTAAATGACAGAAGATAAAATTACAAAAGAATTTGAGGCATGGGAAAAAACAAAGGATAAAGATTATCATAGGGAAGATTTAAAACAAAATCCTCCCAACTTTATAGATAAACTTGCATGGAAAATATATGAGGCAAATCCAATTGTAGACCTTGATGTGTCTTATGCTTGTGCAACAACACTTCTAAATAGTGTACTGCCAAAAGTAAGAATTAAAACTCGTCTAGGTTTTTTACCATTGGGAGAAATGAATCTAATAGTAGGAGCATCAGGAACAAGCAAAACATTACCATTCAAAATTGTAAGAGAAGTATTAAAAGAGTTTAAAGTAAAAGAAACAAAAGAAGAATATGATATAGATAGTAAGGGAAATGTAAAAAAGAATAAAGATGGGTCTCTTAAAAAAATAAAAAAATTAGTTAATAAAAATCTAAATATGCATTTATTAGAAAGATATACATCTGAAGGAATAGAAGGATACTTTGCAGCAAAAGTTCAAAGGTTTAACAAAGAAACAAAACAAATGGTTGATACAGATGAATACTTACATGAACCATATGGAACAATGGTAATTGATGAAATATCACAGTTATTTAAAGAATCATCTAAAAAGGATTATTTAACTGGTGCAATAGAACAAATGGCACAATTTTATGATATGCATTTAAAGGCAACAGCATTAGCAAGTGGAGTAAGAATACCACAAGAACCATATATATGTTTATTGGGTGGTACAGTTCCAGAATTTATACCAAGTTTGCCTGATTTTATTTTTGCTCAAGGACTTGCAGGAAGGTTCCACTGGATATTTATAGAACCAAAAAGAGATGCACCACCTTTAGAAATAATGGACTTTCCAAGTTATGATAAAGCCAAACAAGGTATTGGTGTTTATACAACAACTTTACAAAAATTACTAGAATTAAATGTTAGTAAGGATTTTAATCCTAATGATGAAATAATACCAATTAGAATTACAAGCAAAGCAAGTATGATGTGGAGAAGATATCATAATAAAAAGTACGGAGAATGGTATATTAATTCAGTAAATAATCCATATGATTATGATTGGCAATTTTTAAGAAGACTTCCTGAACAAGCATTAAGATTGGCTGGAACATATGCAGTAGGAAGAGTTACTACATTACTAATTAACGCAAAAAGATATGAAGATACGGCAAAAGAAAAGTTCAATCTAGTAGAAATAGAAGAAGATGATGTACACAAATCAATCAATAGAATTGATGTTTATGAAAAACATTTAAAGAGAATACTTCAAATTAAAACAACAGGAGTAGTTTATACAATGGGAACAAGGGTAGCAAAAGGAGAAGTATTTTCTGTTGATAATATTATAATATGTTTAAACAAATCCAGAAACAGAAGATTAAACTTAAAACAATTACATCAAGCTACAAAAATTACTGATAATAGGACTTTAAGAAGTTACATTAACAAAGCAATGAAAACTGGTTTAGTAAAGAAAAGAAATAGACAAGATATATTGAAGGAATTAGAAGAACAAGTTAAGAAAGGAACAATATCAAAACAAGAACAAGAACAAGAAATAGAAAGATTAGCACTGAACAAGAACGTAAAAATTATTGAATTAACTGATGATGCCTAAGTCACTTACTGGAATGGAAACCACATTCCAACTATCCATCCAACAATGAAATTAACGTTTAATGGGACAAAACACACAGCTCTTGAGAGAACTGGTATAACTGGAAGAACTGGTATAAGTGCTATAATGTTTAAATATATATACGAGGCAACTACTATGTATGTTGGTAACAAAGAAAGTAAAACTAAACTAATACAATGGCTAAAAGAATTCTATACCAGTCGCCAAAAGAAAACACCAAACTATGCAGTCCTCCACGGTCCACCAGGAAACGGTAAAACATACTTAGTAGAATACCTTGCCAAAATAATGAAGCTAAACATCCACAAAGTAACACCAGATGATAATATCAAAGACTTCCTAAAAACAATCAATATCTGCAAGTTAGATGACCTACACACCAAAAAAATTATACTCATTGATTCTCTTGATGATTTCAGCAATACCTATATTCATAATATTGATATAGTATGTAAATATCCAATAATTTACACATCAATAAAATACCCACCAGAGTCACTACGCAATGGTCTAATCCTTTCAATTAAAAAACCTTTTACTACAGAACTCTTTGATTATCTCAAAATCAAACAAAAAGAACTTAACTTCAATTATTCAGATTCTTTATTATTACAAATAGCCGAACAATCTCCATCAGTTCGCTCTGCCGTAAACTCACTATACACAGGCATCCCACAACAAACAATATACCCAGATACAAATATATTAACAATCAAAAAATCACTTGTCTCCCGCTCTCTAAAACAAGATATTGATATTCCCTTATTACATGCACTAACAAAAAATGGCATCTTTTCCAACAACCTACAAGTACTAAAACAATTTGCAGATTATGATGTATTATTAAGAATCAAATACAAACAATCAATAGACAACTACTTAGTCAACAACATGCTTCCACCAATAGAAACCCTAAAATGGTACAATGAACAAAAGAAACCCAAAAAACAAGTAAAAGAAATAAAACAAAAGAAACAAAAACCACCCGTAACAAAAACATACAACACAATAGACAACTATTTTTGATTTTGTAACTATTAAAAATTTAAAAAGATATTTAAAGGTTTAAAATATATTCTTCATATGAGGAGATGGCATGGGAAGAAGATTAACCGAAGCCTTTAAATTGCTTGAGAAAGAATATTATAAAAAAGCAAGAAAAGAAAAATGGGACAAAGCATTACCAACTTTTAAAAATTTAAACATAGACCCACAATATAAGGACACATACAACAAACTAATAATATCAGTAACCAACTTATTAGACACAAAAGAAAAAAGTTGTACAACAAAAATAAATAACATAGCTCCAAGAGGCACCAATTACATAATTACAAACATCAAATGTCCACTTTGCAACAAAAACATAAAAATCAACCGCCATTGGAACTGCTACATATGTCAATGCCCAGAACATGGAAAGAAAGTATTTGAAATAAACAAAATCATATACCCAAAACCAAAACAGATAATAGAAATACCAGATGGATATGAATAAAATAAAACAAATACAAAACAGAATCAAAGGGCGAATAAAAAAAGACCGCACCCTATTAATAATATATACAAAAGCTGGTCTAATGATGTTTATAGTACTATTATTAATAACCAATACTATCTCTAATATGTTAGATATATATGTATTATTAATTGGCTCAATCTTTCTGGGCTACTTTATTCTATTTGGCTACAAATATCTAATATAAACCTTTTTTAACCCTAAAACAAACAACTATCTACTATCTATCTACCATTAGTGAAAATAGTATACAAACTATAGAGAAAGAAAGAATACATTAATATACAGGGGGATATATGAATAAACTAGTACAAATATCCCTTTTTTACGTTCCTACTTATTGTCTTATTGATATTTTCTATCTTTATAAGTTTTGGCTCTTTTAGTATCATCTAACTTTTCTAAACACAAAAATTCATACCAACTTTTTGCACCAGATTTTTCTTTTAAGTATCTCAACCTTCGAAACTCTCTCATAGGTACAGGAAAGTTGATATTTTTTACTAACTTATCATCATCCATATTTCATCCCTTATAATCTAAGTGTCTAAGTCTTTAAATACCTTTTGATTCTTTTAATAGTTTATGAAAACAATATAAAATGTAAGCACAATAAAAAACCAATCTAATCATAAGTAATATATATTATGAAATATAATATATCCAACCCGTTAGGATGGATAAATACAGAGTTAGAGCTAAGTGTGATAACTGTTACAAACAGTGGATTACTAGAGCAAAGAAAAAAAGAACTGCTCCAACTCGTTGTAAATATTGTCATTCTATACGTGTAAAAGTATTAAATTATTGGAAAATAAAGGGTTGATTTTTTATGAAAAAATATTTTTTGAAGAGAGGTATGTAAAATGGCAAATAGAAATCCTTTAAGGGATTTGTTAAAAACTAAAGACGTAAAAGCTGCCCAAGCACACGTTGCAAAAGTTAAAAGTAAAAGTACAACTTCTTCAAAACCTTCTTCAACACCAACAAAAACAAAAACAAGTTCAAGTTCAAGTTCAAGGTCAAGAAAATCAAAAATTACAACAAGAAAAACAACAGAAGAAGATGTAAAAGAAGTAGTTGAAACTTTTGCAAGAGATGTTTTAAAAACACCAATATCTGTAAGAGACACAGGCAAAAAAGATTTACCCAAACCAGGAAAACCAGATTTTGTAGGACCCGTAAAATATACCCCGCCAAAACCCTCAGAACCTCCCAAACCATCTATACCAACAATACCCACAAAATCAACAACACCCCTTCCACCATCAACACCTTCAGCTGCTCTATCTCCCCTTGAAAAAACAATGATTGAAAAGGGAGACACAAAATCAAAACAATTTGCAAAATATGCCTATGAACAAAGAACAGGTAAAGAATTTCCTGTATCTGTACCCAAACCAATATCAATACAGCAAAAAACAACCCTTCAACAACAGTATGATTTTACTAGAGAAAACATTCCAAAATTAGTTGAACAGTATCTCTTTTCAAAAGATAACACAAGTAAAAAACAAGCATTTCAATTCCTAGTAAATGCTATTCAACAAACTGACAAAGCAGCATTAAACCTTGGACTCCCAGATATTACAACAAAAAGTACCGACTTAGATAAAAGAATTCGTACATATTATGCAGGAAAAGAAGCAACAGGAATCTCCAACGTACAATACCAAGAAATGATAGATACAAGAAAAAACATCAAAAATGCCATCAATGACATAAAATCAGCACCAGAAGATTCTTCTTGGGTCATAGGTGAAAAAACATACAACAAATCAGAAGCAATCAATTACTTAGAAAATGCCCTTGATAATATCACAATATCAATGAAAGATGCTTCTGGAAAAACACTTTCATTTAATCCAGAAAAATTATCCCTTGATGAAATTAGATATAAAGTAGGAACAATAGCTCTTGAAAATATTGCCTCCCAACTTAAAACCCAACCAGGAATAACTCCTAACCTTATTTCTTCATATAAAGCTGGAAAAATAGGTCTTGGAGAAATACAAAAACAACAAATACTAAGTGGTATGCCTCCTCGCTACAAAGGTATAATACCCAATGATTTTTATTTAAAAATTATGTTTAACTTAACTGAAGGGAATATTACAGAAAGAGAAGCTTCAAGACAGTTAGAATTTCAACTTAGAAAAGTTCTTCCAAAGTTAACAGATTCACAATTTAAAAACTGGGAAAGAAAAAATCCTATGTTTGAAAATCCAGAAATAACATCAAAATATGAAGATTATAAAAAAACTTATGATGCTATAAAAAATAAATCAACGGGTGGTTATTTACCCTGGAAACCAACAAAATATGGAACTTTCAATGTAACAACTAGAACTGAAGCAAAAAAATGGCTCAATGAAAATCCTACTCCATCAGAATACAAAAATACATTAGTTGAACAATACAAATCAAAAAACAAATTTCTAGTCAACTTCGATACTTTAAAAGAAAAAACACATGAACGTGCTCTATATTTAAAAGTAACACCAGAGGGAAAAATAGAAACAACAATGGAATATAAAAAGGCAGAAAAAGAGGAATGGGAAGAATTAGGGAAAATAAAATCACCTCTTGATATTTATTCGAAAATAATAACTTCTTATGCTTTTCCTGGTACAACAGGAACAACACCAAAACAATTATCAAAGGCAGCAGTAGTGGGAGCAACCCACTGGCCAATTACAATATACACTAAAGCAGCTGACGTACTTGGATGGAAAGAACCTCTCAAACAATGGAAAGAAGAAGGAATATATCAAGCAGGATATGAAATATCACAAGCAGCCCGAGCAGGACACCGTGGTGAAGGATGGGGAGGATATTTAGGCCAAATAGCTACATCTCCAGCAATGACTGACATAGTATATCCATTTGCTTTAGGAGCAGGAATGGGTGCAGGTCTTGGAGTAGTACAAAAAGCAGGGGCAGAAACAGGCGCCCAACTAACTCGTATTGGTGGCAAAGCTTTAACAATAGGTGGTAGACAAATATTGTATAAAGGAGCACCAGTAATAATAGGTGGTAAAACAATAGTACATGGTGGTACTGCATTAGGTCGTGGAATGATTCATTTTTCAAAATATTCTCCTTATGCCTTTGGTTTGCCATTTGCAGGTGCTATGGGCGCAGATATTGGTCTAAAAGCAGCATTAGAAGAAAAAGGCAAACTTCCTCCAGGAACAACTTTAGCATCAATTGCAAGATATGGAACTCAATTTGGAATGGCTGGTCTTGGAGCAAAATGGGGAGCAGAATTAGTTAGAGGTCCAGTACCAAAAACATATCAAACAAAATCAAAACTTTTAGCATTAGAAAAAGTTACAGACCCATACGGTTTTAGAAAAATGACACCATCTCAGGCAAAAGCTTCCTTTCGTAAATTATCATTAAAAATACATCCAGATAAACTTGGAAGAACAGCAACGCCAAAAGATATAGAGACATGGAATATTTTGGAAACTTCTTATAGAATACACGGTACAAAGGCTGCAAGATTAAAACCAATTTCTGATATATCAGGAAGATTATCTTCATCAACATCAGAGGTAAGGGCAAGAATTAGAGAAATATTGGGAAAGCCAGGAATTCCCACGGGAAAAGCCCTTACAGTTTGGCAACCACAACCAAAATATGCTTTTGATTTAAAAGCTCTAAGTTTAAGTGCAAAAGGAATTCCCAAAATTATTAAAGCACCAACATCAATAAAACCTGCCCCAGAACCTGTTTATCCAAAATCAGAAATAATAGATGTTCATGGTATAAAAGTTATCCGTCCCGTTGGAACAGTTCCAGGAATTGCAAGATATCCATCAACTATAGCAATTGGAAAAGAAATATTACCTCCTGGTCAGTATCCAACTATAGGACGCCAACCAACAATACCAACACCATCTGAACTATACACTCCACCAAAATTTAGAAAACCATCCCTAGAAGCTATACAACAAGCAAAAGCAAGGGGAAAAGAAATAGAACAAGCAAGAATCAAAGAACAAAAAAGATTATCAAAATTACCAAAAACAGAAGAAATTAAACTACCAGGAGAAGTAGAACTTTCAAGAATGCAAACAAGAGCATTTGGAAGAACAGATATGCTTGGTAAAATTAGTGAAAAGTTTAAAATGCCAAAAATTTTTAAACCAACAGTACCAAGAAGAATGGTATTTGGACCAGAATTAGAAAAAGTTCCAATAAAAGAAATGTCAACAAAATATTCAAAATACTTAGAGAAAAGAATGGGAAGAATAGCGAGACCCAAATCCAAAATAGAAGAAATAACAATCAAAAGAGATAAATGGGGAAAAGTAGTAGGAGTTGAAGAAAAACCAAAAATATCATATACAACAATAGAAGAACCTGAAATAACAACAAAACGATATATAGAAGAAATAAGTCCTCGTGGTGAAAAACAAGTAACACCAAGAAAATATGCAGAAGTAGAAAAAATAAAAATTTTTAGACCTAAAAAAACAGAAGTTGTAAGAAGTAAATATGGAAGGGGAATAAGAGAAGGAAAAGAAACAGCCTATGGTTTTTCTCTCAATGAAGCTGAATTAAGAATGGTTTCCGTGTCTCCCTATTTACCTAAAACAGTTTTGACACAAAAAATATTTTCTAGATTAGATGTTAGAAGAGCAGCTAGTGCAGTATTTGAAAGTGAAATGGGAAGAGCACCAACAACAAAAGAACTAAATAACTATATGAATAAACTTAAGACAGAAATTAAAAAACATAAGCTATATCAAAAAACACCTTTGGAACGAGAAGTATTACTACATGAGTTACTACATCAAAGGTATCCAAAAGCATCAGAATCAAAAATAGAATCATTAACATCTAATTTGTTAGGAATCAAAAAACCATTTACAGTAAAACTTCCACACCGTGCACTTCCATCCTGGCTTGCAGAGGCAAGAACAAAACCATACCAAAGACTTGAAATAATAGAGACAACAAAACCTGGTACTTATTATCAACAAAAAATAATGAATTCAAAGTTAGGAAAAATTAGATTAAATAAAAAAATAAAACAAATATTAAAAGATAACCCAAAACTTTCTAAAATAGAAGCAAAACAAGCAGCTGTAGAATTAATGAGTACTAAAGTAAAAAGATTAATAGGACCAAAATACAAAGGACCAACTTCTGTAGAAATGAGAGGAAATTCAGTACTACGAGAAGTACAAGATGCTTATGATGTTGGTTTATTGTCTCAAACAGATTACAACACATTAACAAACAATATCAAAAAGGGATTAAAAACTTTAGACAATAAATTAGTTCTAACAACAGAAAACAATTTTAGAATAAAACTTAGACAAACTATGACTCGTTTACCAACAGAACCATTACAAATAGAAACACCTTATACTGAACGTCCTCCTGGTTATATAGCAACAGGAAAAGTAAGACCAAGAATAGAAGCATTAGTACGTGGAGAAAGAGGAATAGATTTTAGAATAGTTCCACGTAGACCAACAATGATAGGAAAAGGAACAGATACAGTAGAAAAACTAATATTAGACTATCAAGACAAACTAAAACCAAGATTAGAATATAATCAAGATAGTATAGAATATAACAAAGAATCAAATAGAAAATTTCAAAAGTTACAAGCAAAGTATTTAACTGAAATGGGAAAAGAAGTAAGACTTGTACCAGGAGAGGAATTTTATCCAGTATCAAAATACAAATTAAATACAATTAATGATGTTGATTTAAAAGATATATCATATGAACCAGGAATAGGTACATACCTTAAAAGTAATATAGTAGATTTTAGACAAAGAAGTTATATACCAGGAACAAACAAATTTAAATTTTTAAAGGGTGTAGGAGTTACAGAAAAAATAATTCCTGAATTACCACATCCTTTACATAAAGAAACAAGACCATTAATTGATTGGTTACACAAATCAAAAATAACTCCAAGAATAGGAAAATATTTAAATAAAACAATAGATGAATTAATGCTTAGAGGTGAACTGGATATACTTGGTCGCAAGCTTGATTTAAGAAGATATAGAGGGCATAGACTAGCAGAGATACCTATAACAGCAACTACAGGAGATACTATTGATATTGGTTTTTTAGATGTACATGTTGATGATATAGTTCCAGGACCAGATAAAAGAATTATATTTGTAGGTGTTACAAGTGACACTACTATTGATTATGATTTACATACAAGTTTAAGTCAGTTAACTAAAAGAGATGCTGAAGCAATAGTAAATAGAATGAAAGATGAAGTTGCTTTGGGAGGAGAAAGAACTTATCCAGAATTTGATAGAGAACCAATGATAATAGCAAGAAAAAACATAATGGAAACAATAAAAACAAGAAAATATTTTATGCCTGAAAGAACAAGAGTTCCCACAACAAGAGAATTGTTAGCAGAACAAAGAAGAATTATGATGGGAGAAAAACCTTTACCACCCTTAGAAAGACAAATACCATACAAAATAAAAGGTATAGAGGAACCAGCATACTATACATCATGGTCAAAGTTAAGAGGAGATTATATTAATAAAATAAAATCATATAATGAAATGCTTGAAGCAAAAGGTTTAAAACCAGGAATGAAAAAAGAATGGTATGGACGTACTTTTTCAGAACTTCAAGAAGGAAAACCACCTGAAGGATATGGTGTTTTTAGAGTAAAAGAAAGATGGGCATTAGGAGAGCCTGGAATTGAAGAAGCTAAGTTAAGACAAAGCTTTATTAAAAGATTTACATATAAATTAGGACCATCTCAAGTAACAATATCTCCAGAATTAGTATCAAAAATTCCAGAACCAAAACCTATTTTAGATAAATTACCACAAGAAAAAATGCTAATAGTAGGTAAAAAAGGATTAACAAAATATAAGTTTGTAAAAACAGCTGAAGGATTAAGAGTAAAATATGAGCCAAAAAAACCAGTTGAACCTATAATAAAACCAAGACAAATAGAAAAAATAATACAAGCAGAGAGTACTAAAAAAATAGGAAAGGCAATATATAAAACATATGGAATTTCTAAATCAGAATTTGAAGCTGCTTATGAAAATGCAATGAAAGAAATTCAAAAAAATAGAATAATAGAAAAAGAAATAGAAAGGTCAATAGCAAGACAAACAGGAAGACAAACACCAAGAGAGACATCAAGAACAATAACAAGAAATGTTTCAAGAATAATATCAAAAGAAATACAAAGACAAATCAATAGACCAGTATCTAGACAAATAGAACGCCAGTTAGAAAGACAAATAGAGAGACAATTAGAACGTCAAATAGGAAAACAACTTAGCAAACAACTAGAAAGACAACTAGAAAGACAAATACCAAGGCAAATACCTAGAGTAACCCCCTTATTTATACCAGAATATGTTCCTCCTTCTATTCCAACACCTACTACCACAGAATCTACTTACCTTCCAACAGTACCTGAATATCCCCCTGCTGAATTTTTCCCTCCATTGCTTGGAGCTAAAGTTGAACAAAAAAGAAGAAAAGAAATGAGATTTTATCATCGTAAATATCCTTCCCGTTACAAAGAACGCCAATTCATCCTTCCAACCTTTACTAAATCTCTCCAACAACCATACAAACCCCGCCCTTCCAAAAACCGTTTTATCCCTCCCTCTTCAAAAATACCAAAAACTTTAAAAATGTAGGTGATTGTTATAGATATAATACCGTTCGGAAGATTTATAGGTGCAATAATATGTTTTGGACTTTCCTTCTATTTCCTAGGTCTCATGATTACTGCTTTAACAGACCTCATACCTTTCTCAGGCGATAATGCATCCGCCTTAATGTCTATGTGGCTCGCCCTTCCAGCAGTAGTCTTATTCTTTAGTGGAGTTAGATTAATAATGGTAATGCAAAAAAGAGGTGGTTAAATGATGTTTCCAGACCCAAGAAGAAAAAAGCTTCCTCCATACGGAGATTACGACCGTGATGGTGCCCCCAACTGGTCAGACTGCGACCCCTACGACCCAAATGAACAAGGCATCTTTAAGCGTGCAGTAGGAGTAGTCACAGGCGACCGCTATGGACAAACAAAAGAAGAATATGAACAAGAAAAACTAGAAAAAGCCCTCCAAAAAGAAAAACTCAAACAATTAGAAGCCCAAGCCCTTGCTTCAGGTCAACCCCTACAAAAAACAGGACCAACTCAAACAGCCAAACAATGGCTTGAACGCCAAGCAGAAAGAGACATCCAAATACCAGCAAGAGCCAAATTAGCAATAGAAAGAATATCAAAACCAGTCCAAAGAGCACATCAAAGAACATCTCCATACATCACAGGAGAAAACTGGCCAGAACCACCAATGGCACAACACCAACCAACATATGAAGAACAATATCAACCTCAACCAAGAAGAGGCCCCCGCTACATCCACCAAAAAGGAGGCGCCTACTGGAACCGCAAAGGGTACCTTTCCTATCCCCCATCCAGAGAACCCCACATTAACATTTTCCGCGATGCACCCAACATAAAACCAGTAAATGTATTTAAAAAAAGGAGAAGATATTGATATGAACTACATCAGAGCAACAATCTTCCTAGCCTTCCTTTCCTTCATAAACTTAATCCTAGCCATAAGTCTCAATTTAGTCCGCTCTACCCTCTGGGAACAACTTCGCTCTGCCGCCAACCAAACAGGTGTCTACTCCCAAGTAAATCCCCACCTCAACAACATAGAATTAGTCTTCTGGCTTATGTTTATATTTTCAGCAGTAGGAGCAATAGTATGGTACATACTAGGCTCCCATCAGGAGGAATATGAGGAATACCGTTAAAGCAACCCTAATAGTTCTTACCCTGTTGATTCCCTCTTCTATAGCTCTAAATAATAATCTAATCAAAACATCATCTCCCCTTTCCTACTTTGATGTTACTATCACGTCCCTAGATGAACCCCAATATTATCTCCTATCTTCAGAAAAACAATTTACTTCCCTAGAAATAATAGACCATGAATATCAAAAAAATTATTCAACACCACCTGCTACAACCTTCCACATCCAAAACAATATTCATTCTAATAATAATATATCTATAATATATAATACGCCCCTCAACTATGACCTATTAAAAAAAGGAAAATTAGACCTCCTCCGCATTTTCATTCCATCAACCTATTACAAAGACAACTATAAATACACTACAACATCAATAACCCTACGAATACATACCCAAAATAACCCAACATCCCCTAGAACCCAAAAAGTTAATGAAAAAGTGGGGACTATTATAGAAAATAAAGGGCTTCTAACCACCTTTGATTTTTCTCCCTCTTCCTACGACCCAGAAAACCCAGATTATGAATATGTCATAATAACAAATGAGACTCTTTGGTCAACTTTCAATTCCAACTTTAAAGATTGGAAAATAAATAGTGATGACAAAATCAACAACATATTAATAGTAAATGTCTCCGACATCATTGATGGTCGTGGTTATACAGTAAATGATTCTTACGGAGACTCAACAAATGAATCAATGGGCAATCACTGGATACCTGATGGAAAAGAAATAACATCAAATTGGGAACTTTTTAATGATACTCAAGCCCAAATTAGAAATTTTTTAAGAGAGTGTTATGATGATGAAAACACTCGTTATGTTCTCCTTGGTGGAAACAAAAACTTAGTTCCTCCAAGAATGGCATCATCCCGTGCATCTGGAGATGGATGCAGTTCTTATGATAATGATATGTCTTATGCTTCAGACATGTACTATGCCTGCCTCCATTATTGTATGAACAACAACACAAACAGTTATTGGATGGAAAATCCTTGTTGCTCTTATGAATTTGATGAAGTAGACATAGGCTTCGATTTATGTGTAGGTCGAGTACCAGTAGACACAGTAGAAGAATTAAATTATTGGATAAACAAAACCAAAAACTATTTTATTGGAGGAACACAAGGAAACTTTTTAAGAAATCAAATATGTGCAGCTAAAAATGGTGGTAATGCAATTACAGATGATACTTGGTACGACAAAGGAGGAGAATACTCCGCAAGTATAGAGCGACAAGTAAAACCAATTTCCAACCTTACTTTCCTAAACAGTAAAAACATAACACAAGCACAATGGTCAGTAATGTATGATTATTGCAATGGTACAATCTCAGGCTTTGATGGAATTAATATGATTTTAATGGCTGGTCATGGTGGCTTCCATTCTGGTCGTCTCTGGGACTACTACCAACCAGACTACTGTGGAAACTCCCTAAATCCCAACTTTGTCTACACCGAAAGTTGCAATGTAGGAGGATTTGGAACAACAACCGCAACTTGCATAGAAGATTGGATATCAGATGACGGTTGTATGGTTGCAGGAATATGTAACTCCGCCTATGGATGGTTTGGAGCATCAACCTTTTTCGTAGAAGAATTTTTAGAAGAAGTATTTAATGAAACCCTTGGAAACTATACTTACACCCTTTGTCAAGCCCACAACGATGGAAGAGAAAATGAAGGGTACTATTTATATGATGGTGTTTGGGCTATGATATATAAAGAAACAAATTTCTTTGGAGACCCAGCTCTTGAATATCAATGGTATACCCAAACAGCACCACAATTCATAGACATCAACGGTCAAGGAAACCAAACAACTATTCATTCTCATACAATAATATTTAATTGGACATCAATAACAAACACATCACAATATCAATTAGAAATCTCTAACAGTTCCGATTTTGATTCTCCTTTTATAAACATTACAAACATCAACTCAGTAAACTATCCAACATACTATTCAACAGACATCACAAACATTACCTTTATTTTGCCACCAGAATATGTCCCAACTGATTACAAAACCTATTATTGCCGTGTAAGAAGTTACAATGGAGGCTTATAATGAAGAAAAGTATATTGATTGTGTTTGTTATATCATTTACATTCTTTTCATCTTTTGCCTTAACTCATCAAACAGAAGGAGATTTTGGTCCAGAAGCATATACTTATGCATATTTTGAATATTATTTTTCTTGGTCGTCCATAACAAAACATGTAACAGATAAAGGAACATTTAAAGAATTATTTTTAGAAAATGCAACTATGAATGGATTTAATGAAATAGGAAAACCTCGTCTTCCTTTTTATATAGCACAAATAGTAGTACCTTCAGGAAAATATATATCAAATATTATAGTAAATGCAACTTTATATAATACTACTAACTGGAACCATTATTTATATCCAGAGCAAAGACAGTATAATTATTCATATCCACCAGAAATAATTGTTACTGATTTTAATGAAACTTTTTATAGAATCAATGAAACAGTTTTTTCTGAAAATTATATTAAACAAAATGAACAATATAGTAGAGGTTACACAATACAACTTATAACTTTATATCCTATAAACTATAATCCATATCAAAACAAAAGTTGGTTTTACAATCATTTCAACATAACTATAAAATATTCAGATTTCCCAACAGAATCAAAAGGTTTTCATCCCTTTTTTAGAAATCTTGAAAGTGATGCTAATCATATAAAAAGTATAGTTGATAATCCTAATACTGTAGATACATATCACCCAAGTGGTTTTAATATACAAGACTTTCAAACAGCATCATACCCTGGTGGTATATGTGATGATTCTGCTACTTGCAAATATGTAATAATAACTAATAGAAGTCTAAATGACACAACAGGTTATACTTACAATTGGTCTGACCTAATGAACCATAGAAATACTACAAATGATTTATCTTGTTGCAAAATAGCATGGCAGGACATTAATGAAACATCTGCTTATTGGAATACAACGGCAATATATAATGACAGTCAGGCCCGCATTCGAGAATTCTGTAAGGATGCATATCAAGACTGGGAAACAGAATACATCCTACTTGGTGGTGACTGGGATGCAACAGTAGCAAATCAAATAGTTCCATATCGCCTCTTTACTGATAGATGGGAAGGTGATACTTATGACACAATGGCATGTGATAAATATTTTAGTCATCTTGACACAACTTGGCGATATTTTAGTTATTGGGGTGGAGGTAAAGGAGGTGTTTATGACCTTTATGGAGAATTATATGTAGGTAGAATTACTGTATCAACAGGTGAACATATATCTAATTCTATTCATAAAATAATAAACTATGACACAAATGAAAGTCTTTTTGATAACTGGCTTAATCATTCATCCTTTTGGGGTGGAGACTTGGGATGGACTTCTACAAGTAAACAATTTATGGAGGAACTTAGACTTGGTACAGATACATATCGTACCTTTACAGGTTTTGAGGAATGGAATACAGCACATCAAGATACAACTATAAATACAACAGATAGATTATACCATGCTGATATAGGAGAAAGTTATAAAAGTGCTTTTGTGGCAGATATAGAAAATGATAATTCGTCAATAGTAAATCATATGGACCACAGTAGTTGGAACACTCCTTTTGGTCTTCCGAATTGGTATTTTAGGATTAATACTAAACCATTTTTTGGATATACACAAGGTTGTCTTGCTGGAAGATTTAATTCAGGTTTTGCAGGATGTGAACAAATGATGTGTAGACATGAAGAAAGACATGCATTTGCTCTTTGCTTAAACACAGGATATGGCTACGGTGCTACTTCTAGTACTAACGGTGCGAGTCAATACATTCAAGCTTTTTTCTGGGATTATATGTTTAATAATCAATCAGACCATCCAGAAAATTGGCAACTAGGCAAAGCAGCAATATATGCATCAGATAAAATGGGAATAGTAGTAGAATCTAAATCTTGGTGGTGGACTTATGCATGGTACAGCGCCCATTTCTTTGGAGACCCAGCACAAGTATTAAAAATTACAAATGAAACTCAAGACGAATCAACAGCACCAGAATTTATATCCATAGATGGTACAACAAATGGAACTCTTGTAACAACATCCACACCAACCTTCAATTGGACATCAATAACAAACACATCACAATATCAACTCCAAATTTCTAATGTAAATGATTTTTCTGTAATTTTACTAAACATATTAGACATAAATGAAATTATGTATCCAACTTACTATGATGAAAATGCAACAAGAATTTCTTTTACCCTTCCATCTGAACATTCTTTGCCATCACCTCAAAGATACTATTGCCGTGTTAGAGCAAACTATTTAGGAGACACATAATGAAAATAAAAATACTTCCTTTGATTTGCCTTTTATTTCTTCTATCCACAACTCTTATAACAAATCAAAAACCAACTATTGCCTATGATGTAATTACAAGTCAAACAGGAGAAAAATATGAGACAGGCTACATAGCCTTTGACAGCAATATAATAGAAAATAAAATATTTAAAGATATATCAATAGGTATAGTAATAACAATATCAAATACAATAGTAAAAAATTGCCAATTCATAAACTGTAATGATGAAGGAATAGTAGTATATTCTAATAACAACCTTTTTGATTCTTGTACCTTTATAAATTGCAATGATGGAATAGAATTACAAAAATCTTCCAACAATATAATAAAAAATTGCAACTTTATAAACTGTTACCACGCTGGCATAGATGGAATAATACAATCAAATAATAACAATCAAATAACTAGTTGCAACTTTAAAAATAATTGTTATGCCATCTATTTCCAAAACTCAAAAAACAATCAAATAAAAAACTGCGTATTTAAAAATAATAAAAAGGATTTGGTAGAATTATGAAAGCAAAATATATAATGTTGATGTTTGTATTACTAATATTACTATTGCCAGGAATTACAGCTCTTACTTACTTTCCCCCAGCTGAAGATTGGGACCAGGGTTATTGGGACGCAACAGTTCCTCTTACTTCAGCATCCAAAACTAACGCCAGTATGATTTTTAACATATATGGAGGAGCAGGAGATGGAGATGAAATATATTATGTTTCAGATTCACCCTGGAATTTATCTTATGTAACACATATAAGAGTTACTTGGAAAGCATCGTTTGGAGCTGCTGGTGGAGCATTTGTACTTGGAATTGATACTGATAAAAACACCAAAAATTTTGTAACAAATACATCAAAAACATCATCATTTAGTATTACTAATACATCATTAGACGTAACAGATTATTATGGAAGTTATTATATCAAAATAGGAGGTTATACAGAAAGTGGAGGAATTGGAGATGTAAATCATTTATGGGTATACAATATCACAGGATATGACAGACCATATTCAATACCCCTACAACCAACTTCTATAGAAGAGACAACAGCAACACTCCGTGGTTACGTAATAGATGATGGAGGTTCAGATTGTACTTGTGGTTTTTGGGTTCTTAATACTTCAACTTTTGATGAAGGTTCATTACAAGCAAACCTTACATCAGGAATTTACAACACAGGAGACATTTTTACTTATAACTATGATGGATTTACTTCCGCTGATTATTATTATGTATTATCTTGGATTAAAAATGATTATTCATTCAATGTATCAAGAGGTTACTATTATAACTTTACAGGAGATACTTGGACAAATATTTCCTTTCCAGAAACTATATGGTCATACAACAGTAGTATGAATGTAAATAGTTCTCCCAGAAGCTTTAGTATAAATGGTACCCTCTTGCAACAAGAAGAATATATACAAATATACAATGTAACACCTGGTACTTTGTGGATTAGTACCCGTCCAGAAGCTTTTAATAATTTGTATGAAATAGGTGCAAATAACTATTATCGGTTTTATGTTATAAACAGAACAAGATTATTCTTTAACTATGATAAAACAGGTGGTTATTATGAACCATTTATTATGAAACCTCACTCGCCATCAAGTCTTTCAGTAACAGCTACACATGCAAGAGCTATAGATTTAACTTGGACCAATGCATCAATACCAGCAAATACTAATCATTCAGTCCTTATACATTATAGTACTTCGTCACCAGTGGGTTCTCCAACACCAGGAACTTGGGGTACTTATGGTGCCAATGAATCATCACTTAACACAGCAACAATTAATGGATTAAATGAAGACACAACATACTATTTCGTTGCTTGGACATATGTAAATGCATCAGGTTCAGAATCAAAAGGAAAATTTAGTTCAGAATTTGTAACTACATCAGGCACTACAGAGGGAGGAATTTATAACATTACAGTCCGATATGAAAACGAATCAGAAGGTGGAAATGTACCCGTAAATCTTTCCCACTGGCGAATACACAAATTTATAATACATTATGATACATCAACAGACATTATAGAATTTGACAACGGTGTTGCATCTTCAACTATTTATGGATACTTTGATGAAATATCAACAGGTAACTTTTCCTTTGAAACTAATGATACAGTAAAATATATAGAATTTCATTGGAATAGCTCAGTTGATGCTCTTAAACATTGCTACAGAGTTCAAGTAGTAGACTCTGGACAAAGAGATGTAACTTTTTATATTCGTACCGACCTTCCCGTATATGGAGAAGGAACAACAAAAGAATATCATATAGATGCCGCTCCAGTCGTAGACCATACCTCAGATTTAACTATAGATACAACATATGAAATGGATGAAATATACGCTGTCTACATATACAATATATCAGTCTATCCAATGTGGGAAGAAGTACCAAGTGGAAATTATACGATAGGAACAAATCAAATAGTAATAGATAGTGAAATGTTAAATGCAAATACAACAATGGGAAAAGTAGAATATTATACTTATTCAACAGTTACAGGAGTTGTAGGACCATTAGAGGACACTTTGATTCGTTATACTTACAAGTTTTTAGATAATACTTTGAAGGGGTATTTTATTAGTGCATCACCACAAAATGCTTGGGCAGAAGTATATTTATATAATGCTACTATAAAATTATCAATACACAAAGAATATTGGTCTGCTAATGATGAAATATATCCATGGTTAGTATTTAACAAAAAATATAGAGTAGGAGTTGGTTGTGATGCTGTAACAATACCTTTAATAGGAATTGCTCCTACTGGGGCAGAAACATCTCCAGAAGCTATGTTAATAGCAGACCCAGGAAATATATCATATGCCTTTTTTGAAATAATAGATATAACGGCTGGTTGGAATGCACCAGGAAGTGGTTTTTGGGTACATTATAATGATACGGATTATAGGACAAATTCAGTAACTTTTAGAGTATGGGATAGTAATGGAACATTAGTATATAGTTCAACAAGTGACCAAAGTTATGTTAAGTTTACTTATGCAAGTGCTGGAGACATATTTAAATACAATTGGACAATAACAACAAATCATAGTGAATGGCTTACAAATCAAACTGTAGAGGGAGCTATATATCCAGGAATGACACCAATTACTGATATTACAAGCTTTAATGATTTGATAACTAAAATATTGGGAAATACGCCACTACAAAATGTGGACCCTTATGACCCACTTGGTAGATATGGACAAACTGTGAGTTGGTCTCCAATTATTATTGGTATAATTGCTTTAATACTTGCCCTTAGCTTTGGTGCTTATAATGCTTATGTTGGAATGATTTCTGGAGGATTAGTATTAACTTTTGGCTTTGGAGCAGTAGAAAATATACCAGTTGCATTTTTATATGTAGGTTTATTTTTAGTAGGAATGGCAATAGTTTTTGCTTTAGGAGGAAAATATAAATGAAGGCATATCAAGTATTAATGTTCTTGCTCATTTTTAACTTAATGGTATGGGCAGTAGATGCAGGGTTAGGAATTTATGATTTAGATTTTAGTGGAATAAATCCACCAGAAGAAGACTACGAAGAAGATGTAGCAGCAGAGACAGGGAAAGAATCAGGTGACTATAGTTCTCATGGTTTGTTGGCAACTATTGGTAAAACATCTATAACACTTATAGTGGGTCTATTAGTTGCAGCTGCTATTATTGGTACTATATTAGGAAAAGAAAAGGCTCCTCAAGCAATTGTATATGGTGCTTTTACGTCCGTATTTTGGATGTCTTATCTTCAGGCAGCAGGGGTCATATGGGCAATGATATCAATGACAGCAGGAGCATATGGTGCTCTTGTTATAATGATAATAATTTCATCAATGATTGCTTATGTATTTATAGTAGGACTATTCCAAATGGTTACTGGAGGATGGAAATCATATGTCTAGTTTTTTGATATTTCTTTATTCTTTATTTGTAACAATAGAAATCAATGTGTCAAACTTCGTAGAAAATTTTATTAGATATGCTTTTGACCCATATACATCATTATTTGCTAACTTTGCTTGGGGAATAATATTTGGATTTGTAGGAGCAGGTATTTTTGTTGGAAGTAGAAGCATAATAACAGTATTTACTTATTTAGTAATAGTGGGAGTAGTATTTGCAATAATATTACCAATAGCAATAATAGCCATCTTTGGTTTAATATTAGTCTTTATAGGAACAACAGCTTTTTATGTAATATTAGTAGGAGAGCAATAATAAATGAAAAAAATAACTTTACTATTAGTCCTTGTTGTAGTTTTGTTTTTTATGCAACCAGTACAATCAACAGTTAATGGTGGTAATAATCCACCATGGGGTGGACCAATGAATCCACCTTGTGGTCTTTGTAACAATGATTCAGAACCAGGCTGGCATTGGTATACTTATGATGATTTTATTAGTAATGCCATACCAGAACTTTTTGAAAGAGATGTTACTATTGGAGCAAAAGGAGTTCAAACATGCATCAATTTAACAGTACCATCAGGTTGCAAAATAAATGTAACATTTCAATGGTTAGATACAGCAACTTACTATGATGATTGGATGGATTGGGTTGATGAACAAGATTGGATTAACTGGAACATTAATTGGTCGACTGAACCAACTTGGGACAATAATTCTTATTGGTTTAATTATTCCAGTTGGACAGGAGTTAATATATCAACAGTACTTTGTCAATATAATACAAATTGGAGTTGTCGAACTGAAAATGATTGGGCTTCTGGATGGGATTCTTGGAGAGTAATTTTAAATGTTACTTGTGGAACATCAACTTTTAATATTACTTGTTACCATTGTTTTCAACCAGAACTTTGTCCTTTAAGTTATATTTGGCCACCATCACCAAATGGAACAGCCTGTCCTTGTTGTAGTCCAATGTGTATAAACATAAGCAATGAAGATGGACATCCAATGAATATAACTATTTATAGAAATGATTCCTTAGATGAAAATTTCTATCAGGTTAACAAATATATAGAAATATCAAATGGAACATACTGCTTTTGCTTAGATGGTCACATTAATGATAGTATTTATTATCCAATGCAATATAATACTGCTTATCATTGGTATGTAAACATAACAGATACTGTTACTGATGAAACTTCAAATAGTAATATCTTTAGATTTACAACAGAAATAGACCCAGATGATTGTTTTTGCGGTAATCTTACAGAAGCATTAGAAGAAGAAGGAGTTTTAGATTACAAAACATACATCATAGGATTGTTAGGGCTTTTAGGTTTGTTAGGATATTTTTATAAAAGGAGAAGAGGAAAATGATATTAGATGTATATCTATTGATGCTAGTGTTTGCATTCATACTATTTTTGTTTGCAATAGAAAGAGAAAGTATAGTCTATGCTGGAACATCATTCTTGTTATGGATGATAATATTTGCAACTTCTTTTTATATAGAAGTACCAGGAATAGACACTTATATTGATTATACTATAAATGCTATAAGTCTTGCGTTCATATTTATAAATCTTGTATGGATGTTAGTAATACATTTTGATTGGCGAAAGGGTTTGCCCTAAAAAGGTGTATTAAATGGAAAAGAAAACTATTATGCTCAAAAGGCATAAAGCAACACATGTAGTGCAAGAGGCATTAGATGCAATTATTAGAGACCTTGAATTATATGGTCGAACTACTACAGAAAATGGAAGTGCATCCCGTTTTCTTTCTTATAGAATGAAGTATCCAAAAGAAAGGGAACAAATATATTTTCATTGGATGCCACAACATAAAAAGAGTTTAATAGCATTAAAAACAGGCATTAAATTAGTAAGAATATCAAAAAACAAAGTAAGGTTAGTATATGAAGGTGAACTTGAGAAATAAGAGGAAATTTAAAAAAGTTTTACAATTATTATTTTTTAAACTAAATAAAAATCCTTTAAAAAGTAAACAATACTTGAAATCTTTAAGGGTAAATATATATTCCTTTAATATTAATATTATTAATAGTTTATTAGGGGTAAATATATATTCAATAAATCCCTCAAATTTAATTAGTCTTTATAAGGTAATAGGGGTATTTAGAGTTAGAAATAAAAGGAGGTTAATGATTCAATGAAATTCAGATATATGGACCCAGAAATGATAATGACAATTGTTGTCTCGCTGATTATCTTAGCAGTCGGTGTTTTCGCGTTCTTTATTACATTGACAAACATACCAACCGCTGGAATGACTCCAGCCGCAAAAGCAGCAATTAATAACACGACTAACACAGGTAACAGTGTCTTCAACATAGTTGGAGTTGTACTAATTATCGGTGCAATAATGACTATTGTTGGATTAGTCTATAGCTACGTACGACCTGGTGGATACTAATAGGGGTGATATCAAAATGAAGAGATATCACTATATGGACCCTGAAATGATTATGACCATTGTGGTCAGTTTAATCATATTGGGTGTTGGTGTATTCGCCTTTTTCGTAGTTACAACACAAATTAGTGCAAATGTTGGTGGCTATAGTAATGATACACAAGTAATACATTCATCAATAAACAATACATCAAATACAGGAAATTCAGTATTTAACATTGTCGGTGTAGTCCTTATCATTGGGGCAATCATGACCATAGTGGGCCTGGTCTACAGTTATGTAAGACCAGGAGGCTACTAGTCTTAGAAGTTGGGTAAAACCCACCTTCTTTTATTTTTGGCATAAAACACGTATAAATATGATATATAATATAAATAATTACTGAGAGGTATGAAAAATGAATGGTGATATGGCATCAAAAGTTTTAGTGACAATTGTTTGTTTACTAATACTTGGTGTGGGAATTTTCGTAGTAACAATGTTTGTTTCAACAACAGAAATGACATCAGACCGAACTGAAACTTATCCTGTTGCAGACCCATCAGTTGATTTTGTTGTGAATTTAACTTATAATCCTTCAATAAAACCAACTGCAGAACAATATAATGGAATTGCTTGGAATACTGTTAATTCAGCTAATATAGAATGGTCGGGAACAAAAGAAGTTATTATAGAGCATGAAGGAATGCAAGGTTAGACTTATTTTTTAGGAGTGAAAAAATGGTAAAAAAATTAAGAATATTTTGGAAGCAGAATAGGGCAAAGAAACCAGTAATGGGAGCAGTAATAATATTTGTAATGTTTCTCATAGTTGCTTTTTCTTCAATGATTGTATTACTACCTGAACCAGTAAGAGCTGATACTGGAGATTTTACATATCATAAACAAATAACAATAGAATCAGATTATGTAGACCAAACATTAACTAACTTTCCTATTTTAATACATGACAATACAGGGGATTTACTTGGGAATGTTTTAACTAATGCATCTGATATAGCGTTTTATGATATAACAAATACAACACAATATAATCATGAGGTAGAAGAATATAATAGTACAACTGGAGAGCTCACAGCATGGGTAAATATTACAAGTCTAAGTAGTGCAACTGATACTGTTTTATATATGTATTATGGAGATTCTGATGGAGGAAGACCAATAGGATACAATCCTGCAGAAGTATGGGACCAACATTTTGGTCTAGTTACACATATGAATGGTACTACTGCTCTTTATGATAGTACAGGAGGAGGAAATGCAGGAACAAAAGTAAATACACCATTAGAAGTTCCAGGTAAAATTGCTCAATGTCAAGAGTATTCTAATGCTGATGGAGACCATTTTACGTTTACTAATTCTACTGGTGTTGACATTGGTGTTGGAGATGCAACTTTTGAAGCATGGGTTACTATTGATATTGCTTCAGAAGGAGTAGGATATCAACTTTGGTGTACAGAAGAAGGAGACGTAAAAATAAATTTATGGTATACAACAAATGACAATCCAAATCATAGAATAGACCCATTTATTCGTGGTCCTGCTAATGATAGGTCAACTGTAAGAAATTATACTAATGTTACAGGTTTGGGTTGGCGTTACTTAGTTATTCAAATTGATAATAGTGAGCATGGAACTGGAAATGAACTACCTATGTATTGGAATGCAACTAGATTAGGGATTGATGATTCGGGTTTAGATTGGCCAGGTGATAGCTTAACAACTTCAACTATAAAAGCATTAGGTGACAGTTCTGGTGGAAGTTATGCTTGGGAAGGATATATAGATGAATTTAGATTGTCTCAAACATTAAGGTCTACAGGTTGGATAAATGTATCTTTCCACAGTGGAAATCAAACATCAGGTTTTATAACTCTTGGTTCTCAACAAGGTGGAGCTGATGCATCATCCTTTTCATTAGTAGGTCTTCCAAACAGTCGCGTTACTTGGGCTGGAACAGCAGGAACTTCAGTATGGTGTAATGCAACAGGTGATGCAAATGAAGTAATGGAAATTAATATGACAGTAAATTCATCTGATAATGTAACAGAAGTAAGAGTATTTATGGATGACTTAAATGACACAAGTGAGTGGGTAAATGCATCAAATATTACATTATATATATCATCAGATAATTCATCATATGCATCAATGGGAGCATTTACAGATGGAGGAAGCAATATATCAATAAACAAAAGTACTTGGCCAGTTGGTGGTGGAACAAACATATTTGATGGAACAGGAGTTACAGATAAAAATGTATCAATATTTTGTAAATTTTATTTATCAATACCTTCCAGTGCATCAACTGATATATTTTGGACATCTTCGTCTACATCAAATAAAGTATATTTAGGTCATTACACCTAGGAGGATTACTATTGAAAAATAAAAAGTTAGTCTTTTTTATTGCTTCTATATTTATTTTATCTATAGGAGCATCAATATTAAATTTTTCTGTTCAAGCTGATGCAGTTTCAGATATCAGCGTCTTTCCAGGAGCAGTAAATTGTATTGTTAACTTTACTTGTGTTGCAGGAGATTCTGGTGATACAATAAGAATTTATTATGATACTTCAAGTGGTATTACTACAGGTGATGACCATACTTATGATGACCCAGACGATTGTACTTATGGAAGTAGAACAGATAGAAAAATAATAATCAGAGGGTTAACAGATAGTACAACTTATTATTATAGAATTTATAATGTAGATGAAACAGGTTGGGTATCTGCTGAGGATAGTTTTACAACATTATCTCGGTTTACAACAGAATATAAAGATGAATTTTTTGATGAATATCTAGTAGAAGCATCATCAGATATGTCATTAGAGCAACAAGTAGGAACTAAATCAGGAATACTTATTGATGTGGGTACACAATCATGGAATGATGGAGGAATTAGTTTTCCCTGTATTTACAAGGAAAGTGACACATTATATCATTTGTGGGGGTCATTTCGTCAGAGACCACTTGTTGATGATAATGATTTTATGTATATGCAAAGTACAGATGGAGTAAACTGGGGAACACTTGATGCTAATTCTGAAAATATTACAGTAGTTACACCTGCAAATAGATGTCTTGGAGGAACAGTTTTTTATAATAATACTTACTATTTATTTTATACTAATTCAAATGCAGGTAGTGTTTATTCTGCTGCAGTTGCAACCTGTACCACTTATAATGGAACATTTAATAATATAGACCCAGACCCAGTTTTAGAAGGACAAGATTTAGACCCAAATGCTGATGAGCTCCATCCTAGTGGTATGTGTCTTGACATATTAGGTGCAAACAAATGGAATAGTTATGGTCAAGATGAAAATAATGGTGATTTAAGAGAATGTGGACAATACATGGGTTTTTCAGATACTGATTGGATTGCTTGGAATTCACATACAAGTATTCCAAAAATATCAGGAACAACACCTTATTGTTTTGCACATATGATAAAATCTGGTGTTTATGTAGGATTTAATGATGCTTTTGATACAGATGATACAAATATAAGACCATATCTTTGTATATCAAGAAATGGTTATAATGGTTGGACCAACTTTGATTCTTCTACACCTATTATACCTCTTGGTAGTAGTGGTCAATGGGATGATGAAATGATACATCCAAATTGGGGTGACCCAGTTATTCAAGATTGGGATGATGGATATAATTATATTTATTATGAAGGATATGATGTAATACATGACCAAGGTGCAAATGCCAAATGTCCAGTTGGTAGAATACGATTTAGAAAGGATGGTCTTACTGCATATGTTCCACAATCTAATGATGCATGGTTTAGAACAGCAAATATTACAGGTAACTTTATTGCAAATTTTACAGTTAACGGTAACTTCACAGCAACAGCAAAACTCAATATTTCAGTATTAAATGCATCAACAGGAAATGTTTACAGTGGGTTTGATTTTACAGATTTTGATACAATTACAACAGATAGTATAAGTATAGAACCTTCTTGGGGGCCTAATAATTTAGATGATATACCTCCTGGAGATTTTAAACTTAATTTTAGTTTTGATGGAACAGGAAGTGGTGAACTTTATTCTTATAGTATGGATTATGGAACACAAAATGAAGAAATACAATTTATTTCAATAAATGGAGGAACTAATGGCACAACAATTTATAATTCAACTCCAGTCTTTAAATGGACTAAAGCAAACAATGCTATACAATATAATCTTCAAATAGATAATAATAATGATTTTTCTTCTCCCCTAGTAAACCTTACAGATATAAATGAAATCAATTATCCATCTGAATTTCAAGAAGCAACAAATATTACATTTATACTACCATCTTCCTATGCCTTAGAAACTTATAATTTATATTATACAAGGGTTAGGGCTTACAATGAATAAAGGAATAATAATCATAATAATTAGTTGCATATTCATAATATCAACTACTGTTATAGCAGATGAATGGGATGATGAATGGGAATTTGAATATGAAAATGAAAACTTTGGACCACAATCTGACTTTTCTAATTATGATATTTTATCCTTTGGAGGAAAAGGAAACTTTACTGCTCAAGCAGAACAATTTACAGCATATGATACTCTTTCCTTTGGAGGTAAATTAAACGTATCTACTGATACAATAGAAATAGAATTACAACCAGCCGATTGGGATGGAGGAACACCAGATTGTGGCACAATGATTTTGTATAATTTTACATTCTGGCAAAATGGAACAGATACAATTGATGTTAAAATAGGAATTAATAATACAAATTATACTTTTGTAAATTATACAACTTGGCTTACAAATAGTTATAATAGATATTGTGCAAACTTTACAAATGATTCTTGGGCAACTGAATATATGATTGAGCCTAAGTCAGGAGGATTATTAGTTACTTACCTTAATACATCAGTACCTGGTAGTAGTTCATTCCCAGTGGGAATAAGAATAAGAGTTCCAGAAACAGTTAGATTGGCTAATGTAAGAGAAGATTTTACTATTTACATAGAGGCAACAGCTTCTTGAGGTAAAAAATGACGGCTAAGACGGAAGAAATAAAACCTATCTTAGGGGTAAAGGAGGTAAGAAGTCAATGAATAAAAAAATAACTGTCCTATTTGCAATAATGATACTAATAGGAATGTATGTTCCTTTAGCATTAGGAGCATCAACATCAACAGTAACAGGTTCTTTTACACCTTCAGCAACTTTGGCAATAAGTTGTAACTATACATCAGCACCAATGGGAACAATTAGTCTTGCAAGTGGTGCTTGGATTCATAACACATCTGGTGCATACAACTTAACTAATGTTGGAGAGGTAAACTGTTCAGTAACAATACAATCAGGAAATGGTTCAGGACATTACAACTTAACAGCAAACAGTTCTTTAACAGGTGTAACAGATAAATTTGCAGTAAACATACACGTAGCAGGAACATCCCATGATATCCTTGGAGGATATACATTATCATCTGATTTAGGAACAGCAGCAAATGAAAACAGAACTAACTTCAATATGTCTGTATACTTAAGTACTTTTACATCACAAGAAGGAGCAGAACAAACATTTTATGCAAATATGACAGCAGCTGCCTTATCATAGGACAAATATGAAACAAAAAATCAATAGAGGGGTAATAATCTTTACCATTATTATTTTAGGATTATTACCAACCTCTACAAATACAATTGCAGTACCAATGTTAAAAAATGGTATTGGAGTACATTCTTTTAACTTTTCTGAAGTTGGTGATAGTTTTATTTCAGAAGGGTATATTACTATAATTAATTCTGGTACTGATAAACCAACAGAGTTTACTCTTGTAATTGATAATAATTTAAAGCCAATAGATTTAAATGAAAATGGAGAACCAAGAAATCATACTATTAATAAAAATATAACTTTTCTACCTTTAACAAATACAAATTGGATTTCTTTAGAAAAAGAAAAAATAACAATACCTGGAGAAAAAACATACAAAGCCAAATATACAATAGAAATACCAATCAAAGAAGTATATGATATTATTGATAAAAATATATCAAAGGGTTTCTTATGTTATATTAATGTAAAAGGAAAAGCAGGAAATGTATTACAAATTGATTATAATTATAAATTATTTATAACTTTTGAGGGAAAATTAAAAGAACAGTTTCCAATAACTATTCCTGTTTATGTTTATCCTTTATTATTGATTCTTTTGTCTCTTTTTATATATACAATATATTCATCAAGAAAAAAACAAATCAAAGGGAAAGGTGTTATTAATGAAAAATAAGGCAGTTATATTAATAATGATTACTTTTATTACAATATCTTTATTATCACATATTCACACTGGTTCAAGTACTAGTTCTATAGTGGGTACTTTTACACCTGAGGGACCTGTAGGACCAACAGTAACAGCAAATGGTTCACAATATACTGAAGAAGTAAATTCAACTTTATTTGGATATTTGGCTAATAATGAATCAGAAGACACAACTTGTTGGTTTCAATGGAATAAAGAAGCAAATTCTTTTTCATCACCAACAGGAAATGTATCAGTTGGAATTCAACCACAAGGTACAAACTTTTCTTACAATGCAACTCCTTTAGAAAATGGAACTTTATATTATTTTAGAACTCGTGGAAACAATTCAAATGGATTTAATGCTTCAGCTAATACCTGTTACTTCCTTACAAAACCACAACCAGCAACAGGAATGGGCATTTCAGAAATACCAGGTGGATTTAATGTTTCTTGGACACATGGAGATGGCTACAACCTTAGCTATTTAGTATATAACACCTACTGTGTTCCAATAGATAGAAGCAATGGTACAAATATTTATACTGGTGTTAATAATTATTATGAACATACTTCTTTATCAACGGGTACAACTTATTATTATAGAATTTGGGAATATGCAAACAGAACAACACCAACAATATTTCAATGGTCTGATGGAAATTATAGTGTAAATGATACTTATTCAGGACAATATCCAACAGTTAAACAACCCAATCCAGCTAATGAATCAACAGAAATATCAATAACAACAACAACTTGGAATGTAACAATAGAAACACCAACTGGTCAAGATTTTAATTGGACAATACAATCAGCAATTGGAAGCAACGCATCAAATGAATGCATTAATGGTAGCTATAATATAAGTATATCTGGTAATTTAACACAAAGTAATACTTATTTTATATGGGTAAATGCATCACAAACTAATAGTGAGGACATAATTAATGTAGTGTATTGGTTTAGTACAGAAACTTTAACTTTTACCCTTTATGATACTTTATTATTTGGAGGTAAAATTGAAGTAGAAGGCGAAGAACCAATAATATCAAATGAGTATCCAACTAATGGTACAATGGAAAGTGATATGTATACTTGGCTTAATATTACAGTAAATGAACCTCAAAGTGAAAAATTCAATATTACTTGGCGTACCAATGTATCAGGCTCCTGGGTAACTTTTGCCACAAATTCAACTTGTGAAGATGGAACTTATAGACAAAGAGCAACTTGGGCAAATGAATCAAATACTAAATATTATTGGACAGTATTAGTAAATGATTCTACTGGTAAATGGACAAATAAATCATATTGGTTTAAAACACAAAACTATACTTGGGGAGATTGGTCACCATGGTGGGAATTTAACTTTTCCTGTTGTTGTCCAAATAATTTTGTGGCAAGTGCATATAATCAAACAGTTATAAATCTTACTTGGTCTGCTTGTACATCTGCTGATAGTAATGTATTAGTTGTAAATGAATCTGGTTGGACTTCTTATCCTTTAACAGTTACAAATGGGACTTTGTTATATAATGGAACAAATATATCATATAATCATACGGGACTTTGTAATGCCACAACATACTATTATACTATTTGGGGTTATAATGCTACAGACCATAATTATTCAATTATAAATGAAACTACTTATGCAACAACAGATGGAGATTTTACAGTTGAATGGCCTTATCCAACTTATCAATCAACTGGTAACAACCGCCCACCAACTAATATAAGTGCACAAGTAAATGGTTCTGGTCTTACAGTATACTTTTATTGGGTTAATATAACACCAGTAGTAAATGTAACAGAAGAAATAACACATTGGTCAGGAAACACCAATCGTTATAACTTTACAAGTCTTTGGTCTAACGGTTGGGTATGGGGCAACACTAATTATACTTGGTTTGTAAATTCCACAGATGGAAGCAATTGGGTCAACAAAACTTATACTTACAAAACTAAGGGCTCCCGCTATGATGTAACTAATTCAGATGATGTAGTAATACAAGATGTAGTAGACACATGGGATAATCGTGCTGGTGTAGAAAGTTATGATGGAATCTATGATGTAGACTATTCTGGTGATATAACAATAAACGATGTAGTAGATGTATGGGACAATCATACTTAAAGAGATAATATGATAAAAAATAACAAAGCCCAAATAGAAACATTATTCGTAATACTATTACTAATTTTAGTTAGTATTTCTACTGCAGTTGTAAGTACAAATAATGAAGAAACAACACAAATCATAAAACAAGATTTTGACCCACAAGCCAACCCTCATAATGAAACATACTCTTCACCAATAACAGTTAATAATTCAACTGGAGAAAATGCAGCATTTGCAACAAGGGTAGCGTCACAACGTAAAACTTTTTATGCCAACGGACGACATTGGATTTTCTATTCAAATTATACTGAGGATGATTTTGGTGATGCTATTATGAGTTATACATCTAGCCTAGATGGAACTACTTGGGAACCATTAACATTTGTAAGCGAGGTAGATTATTGTTCTGCTTATGCATCTGTTTATTACGATGGTACATATGTACATTATACATATGATACACATGCTTTTTATTACATGAGGGGTTATCCAAATGCAAATGGAACTATCGACTGGGGAAACACCTATGAAGTAGAAGATTTTGTTACTTGTCCAGATTCTACAATAACAGTAGATACTTCAGGATATGTTTATATTGGAACTAGAAAAGAATGTTGTGGGGATTATAATCCTTGGGTTTATAAAAATAAGTTAAATAATGGTAGTTGGGAACAAGATTTTAGAAAGGATGTAAACTATGAAAAATATTATTTTGGTATTCCATTAGCACTTACAAATGATAAAGTCTATACAGTTACATATCTAAGTAAAGACAAATATGATGGTTTTTATAATGATACTTCTGATGTAATAAAAGGAAGATTATATGATGGTTCAAATTGGCAATCTCACGAAAATATTTCTACATCAAATATATCTGTTTCATTTTATAGCAAAATATCAGCAGTTTCTATTGGAGATGAAGTACATATAGTATTTTTAGCAAATGAATCAAATAATATAACATATATCAATGGGACAGTTAATGAAACAGAAGGTACTTGGAATGAGGAAGTAGTATTATATGAAAATGCTCAAGAATTTTCTTCTCCAGTATTATCTTATGATGCTAATAATAATGATTTGTACGTATTTTGGGGTGCTTCTCCAGAAGAGGATTGCATATATTACTTAAAACATAATACGACTTGGGACACAATGCCAATAAAAATAGCAAATGAATCAACGACAGGACTAGCGAGAAATGATAGTATATCAGTTGCTTATTGTAGTAATGAGTCAATAATTGATTTGATTTACATGGTAAATGATACTGGAGAATTTTTGCTTAGACATCTTTATCTAAATACACAAGGTGAGGAATCAAATTCTCATAATGAAACAACTTCTACTCCAGTTGTAGTTAATAATTGTACTGGAGGTCGACATTGTCAATATTCAACAAGAGTTCCATCACAAAGAAAAACCTTTTATGCAAATGGTAGACACTGGATTTTTTATTCAAACTATACAGAAACTGGTTATAATGCCAATATGAGCTATACATCTAGTACAGATGGAATTAATTGGGAACCACTAACTTATGTTAGTGATGTTTATCTTTCTAGTCCTTATAGTTGTATATTTTATGATGGTACATACGTTCATTATGTATACTATGAAGGTGATACTTTCTACAACAGAGGCTATCCAAATGCAACTGGAACAATTAATTGGACATCAGGAGTAAATGAAGATTTAATATCTTATTTTACAGTAGGAGACCCTGTACTTGCCATTGATTCAAGTGGATATGCATTTATTGGAACAAGAAGAGAAGGAGCAAGTTGGTGGGAACCAAGGGTTTTAAAAAATGAATGGAATAATGGTACTTGGTCTACAGAATTTGATGATGAATTAAATTACTCTTTACATCGTTATTTAACAATACCAGTTGCTTTAACAAATGATAAAGTTTATGCTATATATTTTCCAAGTAAAAATGCACCAAGTGAAAATTGGAGTTCTGGTGTAGTTAGAGGAATGCTATGGAATGGTTCAGAATGGATGGAAGAAGAAATTATTTCAACTTCAGATATAGACCCAACTTATTACAATAGAATTTCAGCAGTTGCGATAGGTGATGAAGTTCACATAGTATTTTTAACTAATGAATCATACAACATTACATATATTAATGGAACTGTTAATGACACAGCAGGAACATGGAGTTCTGAAACTGTATTATATGCAGATGCTCAATATTGTTCTCCTCAAATTTCTTTTGATTCTGATAATTTAGATTTGTATGTTTTATGGGCTGGTACTCCTGATAATGATTCAATATATTATTTAAAACATAACACAACTTGGGATACAACACCAATTGAAATTGTAAATGAATCATCAACAGGTTTAGCAAGGAGAGATTGTGTAAGTGTAGCTTATCAAAGTAATGAATCAATTATTGATGCTATTTACATGGTAAACGATAGTGGCAATATGACCCTTAAACATTTTTATTTTAATACACAAGGTGGTCCAGCAGGAAATAGTCCTCCTGTCTTTTCTAACCCAAATCCAGCAAATGAATCAGCAACAGTTCCCATTTCTACAACTATGTGGAACATTACAATAGAAGACCCAGATGGAGATACATTCAACTGGACAATAGAAACTGTACCAAATATTGGCTCTAATTCATCAAACGATGATATAAATGGTTCAAAATTTATTAATGTAACAGGCAATCTTACAAGTGAAACAGAATATACAGTATATGTTAATGCAACAGGAAGTTCAACTAATGAAACTTATTGGTTTATAACAGAATCAATTGGTAATATTACAATAACTAACCCAACACCAGAAAATAATTCAGTTGGAGCATGGCCTTATACATCAGGATGGAGTCCTTATTCAACATATGAATTTACTTTTGATTTATATCATTCAAAAGGTAAAAAAATGGATTGGGAAGTATGGTATATGTGGTCTGGTAATTGGTATTTAATGAATAATGATGAGGATGTAACAAATGGAACAGTACATGCTTATACTGATTATTCTGTATTACCTGATTATGACACATTATATTATTGGTCAGTAAATGTAACAAATAGCACAGATGGAGATGGAGACGCTGCATGGCACAATCGTACATTTAGTTTTACAACAGGAAATCAATCCCATATTACTTTAGATAATTTAACTGGAGCTGGAAGTGATAATCTTGTATTTTTTGCCACAGAGCAAGATGTGGGAAGTTATGTATGGTGTAATTCATCAAAATACGACTCAACAACAATGGTAGTAAATATTACAGTAAATGATTCTGTTCCAGATGGATATGTTAATTCAATAAATGTTAATTTTGAAAATTTAGATACATGGGGAGAATCAGGTCGTACTTATTATATTAATGCATCAAATATTACATTATATGTATCAGCGGATGAGGATGGAACTTACCATCCAATACAACATGACTTAGGCAATGGAAATGGAACATTTTTAGATGGAAGTTGGTGGGAAGGTCTAGTAAATATTACAATAAATGCAGATACTTGGGGACTCATACCAAATAATCCATGGGTAGTACATGGAGACGGTGAGAACATAACAGAATCAACAAACATATTTTTACGTTTTAGAGCAGAGGTTCCCTATTTTACACCAGAAGAAATAGCTGATTTTGCAGATGATAATTATTTTAGTTTTAGTAATACTTATATATGGGCAAATAGGTCTAATGATGCAAAGGCATTAATGTATCAAGAATATGATGGACACTTTTATTATGAACAAGAATACGTAATTAAGTCTGGTTATGATAATTGTCCTTATGGTCCAGCTGATTTTGACCAAAAACAAAATGAAAATAATTGGCGTGATATATTTGGAAAATGGGTATACTGTGGTCCAACTGCCCTAGCAAACTGCTTATGGTGGTTAGATTGTAAATACAATAATGGAACAAAAAATTATGATTTGCCAGATTTTACAGGAGAAGGTTCAAAAGACCCATCAAATGTTATACCTTTAATAGATTGGCTTAGTGAACAAGTCCATACAGAAGTACCAATAATACCAGAAGATAACTCTGGTACATCAGCAGAAAATATGACACAAGGAATTTTAAATGTGTTAAATATTACTAATTTAAGTAACAAAGTAAATCTTACAATTGAAGGATATAATACTGGAGAAAATTGGGATGAAAATAATGTTAACTATACAAATGTTACAAATCAACTAGACAATTGTAGTGATGTAATTTTACTTTTAGGATTTTGGTGTGAATATGGACCAGCTATGTATGGAAGAATAGGAGGACATTATGTACAAGTAGCTGGTTATGATTCTCAACAACCTGGTCTTCTCCTTGCAGACCCATATAAAGATAATGCAGAGGAAGGAGGAGATGGATGGTATTCAGACCATAATCACGACCTTTATGGAAATAGTTCTCATAATTGGACACAAAATGTAAGTTATGATTATTATTCTGTATCTTATAATTCATTTTCTCCTCCAGGTAATTGGATGGAAATAGATAACTATACAGATAATATGGGAAACCTTACAGTTAATTGGTCAATGCAAAATGAGTATGATGATACATATCCTTGTTGTGATGGAATGGGTGGATGCTGGTGTTATGAATGTTTAGATTTAGTTACTATAGTAGAAGCTGCTTGGTATATTCATGAAGGGAGTAATTGTAACTTAACAATGTCAAAAACAATATGGAATGGAACAGATTGGGTAGAGTGGTATGAAAACACAACAATAGGCGAAAATTTACTAGTTAACTTTTCAATAACTAACAATGGAGCAACTATAAAAAGTCTTCAAGTAATGGACTATTATCGTGATGCATGGAATTATACAGAGGGAACAACAATATTTTACTTATTAAATGGAACATCATATGAAAGGGAACCAAATGTTACAATACCCTGCTCTGGAACAACTTGTTCTGATGCCCGACATGGTTTTCTATATTGGTATCTTAATTATACTGATGATTGTATGCCATTAATGCCAGGAGAATCAATATGGATACATACAAACTGGACAGTATTAAATAACCGTTATAGTTATAATGAATTAAATATTGATGTTTGTCTTTGTAATGATTCTTGTACTGATTGGATGTATTTCAACTGTTCATATGAAGATACAGCATACATAAATCCACAATTCAATACATCAATAGACTGTTGGAATTGTAATAATTCTAATGAGGCATCTAATTGGTCTGTTTCTGAGCATGTTCACAGAAACTGTACAACAATGGAATGCTTTGACCAGGGATGGATGCATTATGAAACAGATTATAGTAAATGGTATTCTTATAATACAGGTTATGATGATTGGCAGTGGACTTATAGATACTATGATACTACAGGTGATGGTGGAGACTCTTGGGGATTATCTTATGTAATAGCTAATGATTCTTGCTCCAACCGTTCAATGTCTCTTGCAAGAATGAGAGCGGAGTATGATTGGATGGGTGTGGGAGAATATGAAATTCCCACAGTAGGAATTATTTATGCTTTCCAAGATAATAATAATTATGATATGGTATTATTTGGCGACAATACTACATACTTGTTATCTAAAGCTTCAGGACTTTTAACAAATACTGAAGATGGAACAGTTGTGCATTTTCCAGGTCAAGCATATAATTATTATACAGACACTTGGATTTGTGATGATGGTGCACCTCTATATAACTTGGATATTTCTTATCCTGGTATTTGGGCTAAAATACTTTGGAATGAACATTGTGGAAGTATACAAGCAAAGGGATGGAATATATCATTAAGTGACTTTAGTGATATGTGTCATGAACCATCAGGTTGGATTACTAATTTTGAAGATGATTATGCTAAAAGGGAACATGCAAGGTGTTTTGGTTTAGTAGTTTGGAACCCAGAAAATCTCAATAGTTCTGATTTGTTATTTAGTGCTGATTTTGATTGGGTTGATATGTGGGAACTAAACTATAGTAGAGATGAAGAGGCAAATGCAACTGCAATAACAAATCATGCCATTTATGAAAATGATGGAATACCACTTATGTCTTTTCCACAATTTGAAGCAAGTTCCTGGGCTAATAATTATATAGATTGGTATTATGATTGTTATACAGAATATTTTAATGATAACATAACATTAGAAGATTACCGTGACTGTTCTTACTGCTTTTACAAAAATATGTCTAGTCTATATAGTATGGAATCAAGACCTTTTTATCCCGAAGTAGATTGTGGTGCACCTTATAGAATGAATGACCAAAATGATTCAATATATTATTATACAGGTGTAGTTACTGATATAGATACAGAATATTTAGATTTTAATAATGCTATGATATTTGAAATTCAAGATGCATCAGATGGTACAAGTGATATTTATGATACGGCAATAGTAGCAATAGACATAGATAACAATATGGAATGGGATGACAATGATATGTTATTCCTTTGGTATAATAAAGATTATGTCAACACATCATATGTAATATACAGGGGTGACAATTTATGGGATAATGGAACAGCAGGTGTTGCAAATAGTGATATTTACTTTGAAGTTGGCACAGCTGATTGTCCATTTAGTTGGAAAATAGATTATCTTCCTGGTGTTGATTATTCCTTGCCAGCATTACATAGATATAGCAATCATACTTTATACTATATTAGAATACCAATGTATTATCTATTAAAATCAAATGGTGAAATGTTAAATGAAAATGATACTTTTGGTTTGCATGTTCAAACAGTAAATGCAGATTGGGGTACCTTCTGGGAACCAGCCAATGGAAATCCAGTGTGGGAAAATTGGAATGAGTCAGGTTGTACTAACTATACCTTTACAGAAAATACGCCATTAAATATGAATTCAGTATTTGATTATTATCTTAACTTATCAAGTCAATATGAAAGGGAACAATTTTTATCTGGTAGTTGGAATGGAACTTATGAAGAACAAATCAAAATGTGGGCACATGGAAGAATAGGAACTGAAACAGGTTATATGACAGAAAATTTTGTAAATGTTTCAACTAATTGTACAGACCAAGAAAGAAGTGAACTATGTGTTTGGGAAAATGTTTATAATGAAACATTTAATCATAATTGGTCTGAATATGAATCTGATTGTTGGCATATTATAAATACTTCTAAAGAAACATTTTGTCCAGATTGGAAATGGACATATCGTTACAATGATTCAGATGGAACTAAAGGAGATGTTTGTGGTTTATCTTATACAATTGCCAACAACTCTTGCACTAATTTATCAGAGATGGTATTAAAAATGAGATACTATTCATCTGAAGAATTAATGAAAGGAGAATCATATGTTGGTTTGATATATTCTTATATAAATAAAAATCATTATAATATGATTCTTTATGGTACAAATGAAACCTTTTTACTTACATACTATTATGGAATTCTTTATAATACAGAGGATGTAACTGTAGTAGTTAACAGTTCTCATGCAATAAACTATTGGACAGAAAATTGGCCATGTAATGATACATATGAAGATTCAGTAGTAACTTATTGTTTAACAGATTTATTTGGACAAACAGGCCTTTGGACTAAAACAAACTTTAATGAAAAAACAGGCAAACTACAAGTAAAAGGTTGGACTGTTGATGGGCCTTACTATGAAGGTGAAGAGCCAAGACTAGGACTTTGTTTGGAGCCACCTGGTTGGATAGTTGATAAAGAAATAGATGATATAGAAACAACTGATACACATAGCTTTGGTCTTGTTATATGGAATCCTTATCATAATCAATTTGTAGCTGATTTTGATTTTATAAAAGATTGGCGTGTAAACTATTCTCGTGATGAAGAAGCAACTATTGGTCAAGAATTAAATCATTCTTGCTTTGGACAAGATGGAATTCCTCTTATAGAATTTCCAACCTTTAATATGTCAACCTTTAATAACACAAAGAATCAATGGATAGAGTGGAGAAATCAATGGCTTTATGGAAACATATCTAACAATACATATTATGATAAAACAGATTTATATGTAAATCAAATGATGGAATTATTAAGTATGGAAGGAAGACAATTTAACTTTACAACTGATTGTACTAATGCTTCACAAAATAATGACCAAAATGATACTATTTATTACTATACAGCAGTTATAACGGAATTAGTAGCCACTGAAGGTAGAGAATATAATAATGCATTAAGGATTCATATTGAAGATTGTACAGATGGCACAAAAGATTACCAGATAGGAAGAAATAACTTTATGTCAGATGGAGCTGTCCTTGCTATTGATGTCGACAATAATATGCAATGGGATGATAATGATATAGCAGTATGTTGGTATGCTGGTGTTTCAGATACTTCTAATTTTACAATATGGAAAGGCACAACTATACTATTTAATGAAACATCAACAGAAGATTATCAATATCATATATATAATAGAAGTTGTCCTTACAATATTTCAGCTCTTACTTATGGCTTTCCAGCATTTCATAGATACAGTAGTCATAGAACTTATGATGCTACTTTGCCATTATATTACCTTGTAAAAGAAAATGGACAAATGCTTAATGTAAATGACACCTTTGGATTTCACTTAATGAATATTAATTTCCGCTATGATACTGCTTTAACACCTGTATGGGAAAATTGGAATGAATCATCAGGTAGTTTTTATACGGCATCTGAAGAAGATTCAGCAATAATACTTAATGCATATTTAAATTTAACAACTGACCAAGAAGTAATGGATTTCTTTAATTGGACAAGTTGGAATGGAGTAAATGAATCAAATATACAGTATTGGGGACATGGTAGAATATTAAATACATCTGGATGGCTCCAAGAAGGATGGATAATAGATACAATTACAATAGCAAATGTTTCAAATATCACGAATATTGCAACTGATAATCTTGTAAATTATACAATTATAGTTTGTTCTAATGGTTCAAAAACCTTAACAAATGTAACAGTAAATATAACACTTCCTTCAGGTGTTGTATATGTTAATACATCATTACCATATTCAAATGTAACAGGTTCAGATAAAAATTGGACTTTTAATGCAACACTAACTCTTAATTCAACATATTGTGTTACATTCAATATCACAGTTAACTTTACTGCAGGATGTGCACCAAATGGAACTTATGTAGTATTATTTCAAAGAGCTTATGCAGATGAACCAGTAACTAGTGAAAATGTGTCCTTAATTTATTATGGTGAAAATACAGCCCCAGTAATTAATTGGACATATCCAGCTGATGATTCTAATTTAGTATCTTTACCACTTGCAAATATAAGTTGTTGTATTTATGACTTAGATGGAGATAATATGGATGTATATTTCTGGACCAACAAATCTGGTTGGGGAGATTCAGTAGACACTTGGACACCAGTATGGAATCAAATAGGAACAAACTCAACAATTCCAAATGGAATTTATGAATGCAATCAAACATTTAATAACAGCAATTTATACAATACAAAATGGCGTTGGGGAAATACAATGTATTACATATCAATAAACGTAACTGATGGAAAAGTATGGACAAATCAAACAGTAAACTTTACTACAGAATCATCAAGATATGATGTTACTACCAGTGGAGATGTAGTAATAAATGATGTAGTAAGAACTTGGGATTATAGAGCAGGAGTACAACCATATCGTGGAATTTATGATGTTAATGGTGGAGGAGACGTAACAATTGCAGACGTTGTAGATGTATGGGACAACCATACGTAAAATTTAGACTTAATAATATAATAAGAATTAAAAAGGTGAAATAGATGAAAGAAATCATAAAAAAATTTAAAGGCGCAACTTTAGCAGTAATACTATTAATAAGCCTGCTAACAATCATAGTAACACCCGCAATTTCTGATGATTTTGACCCACAAGCAGGTACAGGTATAGTTTCTTGGTCTCCATCTTCAACTGATGTAGAAGTAGGTGATGATTTTAATGTCACTTTATACATTAATACAGGTGGAGATTCCACAAGAGGTATGACCATTAGAATATTATTATTTAATGACACACAACTTGGTCTAGCAAACATTACACCCAAGTCTGCAATATGGAATACAACATACTTTGGGGATTGGGCTTCTGCACCACAACAAGATGGAGGAAAGTTGCATAATGATGTTGGAAACATTACTTATATTCAAGGAGGAGATGCAATGGGAGCAGGATGGACAGGAAATAATTCAGTCCTCCTTATAAACATGACCGCTTTAGAAGTAGGAGTTTTAAACCTTATAATTCCAACAACAGCACCATGGAATCCTGGACAAGCAGGAATAGAAGTAACAGATATGGATTCAACATCATGGTATAATACATCAATAAATATACACCCACAACAAATACTAGGTATGTCTGCTGATATGTATAATTATACAACAATAAATATTACAGGTATGATTCATGGAAGTGGTTCAGATAATGTAACCCTTTGTGGTAAAGTTGGTTCATATCCAACAGGTCCAGAAGATAGTGTCTTATACAATGGAACAAACACAACATACAATCATACAAGCTTATTACCCTGTACAACTTATTATTATAGAGCATGGGGTTGGAATAATACAGAAAAGATGCATAGTGTTGATTATGTTTCAGATTATGCAACAACACAATGTTATACTAATTTCAGTTTTGCTGGAATAGTTCCAGTAAATAGTTCAGTTCAAAGTAATTGTACATATGATATTCCAATAAACCTTACAGTCATTAATAGTAGAGGTCGTTCATTTAGTTATTGGATTAATGCTTCAAATGGACAATCAACAAGTGGTACAGGACAAGCTGCAAATACATCAATTGGCAGAACTCTTACAAGTCTTTCACATAGAACAAATTATCAATGGAATGTCACGGTATCAGACCCGATTAGTGGTGATTCTTATATTCAAACATACAACTTCACAACAGGTAGTGGTGGGGGAGCAGCTCCAGTAGCTGATACTCCTATACCAGAAAATGGCAATACAAGTATGCCTATATCTTTAACTTTTATGGCAGTCCACGTAACAGATGCAGAAAGTGACCCAATAAAGACGTGGTTTTTCTGGTCCAACGGTACCCTTATAGGAACAGATGCATCAACAGCATCTGGAGGAACAGCAAGTATAACACCTGCTACAACTCTTAATTCAAACACAACTTATTCATGGTATGTAATCACAAATGATTCTTGTCAAAACACAACATCATCAACTTGGACATTTACAACTGATATAGTAAATACATCAATAACTAAAGAATGGCATGTAGTTGATTCAACAAATCAAATTATATGTTATATAAATGTATCAAATATTGGTGAAGTAAATTTAACAAATGTAAATGTAACAGATACTTGGGATGCCAATCTTGTTTACGGAGGAGCTGACCCAATTAATGATTCTGGTGTAAGTAATAGTTGGACAATACCATGGCTCAATTTAAGTGGTTATGAAAATCATTGGTATAATATAACTTTATATTTAAACTTATCAGGTCCAGTTGCCAATGGAACAACATTTAGTGATACTGTTACAGCAACTGCCAATTACACAGTAAATGCTTCATCTCCAACAGTATTAACAATGTGCTACTATGCTTATAAAGAGCCAATGGCAGATACTATAGATTGGAATACTACAAGTCTCAATTGGAGTATAAACATTACAAATTGTGGTGATTTTTATCTCCATTGGATACAAGTAAATGAAACTTATTCTCCCAACTTAACATATCATTCAAGTAACATAACACCTGGTTACAATGGAACACTTCATAATACAACCTTTAACATAACACAAATAGTTCCTGGTTCATCCTTCCACCTTTGGATTTTAATGAATACCTCAGTCATTGCAGGAAAAAATCTAATCAATGGTTCAAAGATTTGGAACAACATTACAATAGACACCAACCAAACAACCCCCGCTTTAACATCCAGTCCATACATATATTCAGGAGCAACAACAACCCATGTAAGAATAACATATCATACACAGTTTACTGATATAATATCAATAACTAACTCAGTCTTCATAATAATAGGAGTAGTATTGATGATAGCACTATTATTAGGAGCAGTATTCCTCTTTTACAGATTTAAAGGAGGTAGTTACGAATAGGGTAAAACTATTAAATAAATCCTATTCATTTAAATATTAAAAACAAAATTGGTGATATAATGAAAAAATTTAAAAGAAAGAAATGGGCAAAGCCAAAGGAAACTTACAAAGAGGCAGAAGATATAGCAGAAAATACCTTAAAACCATACAAACCATCGAGAGGTCCATATTCAGGAAAAAAAGGAAAAGGAAAGAAATTCAGTGGCAAGAAATACAAACCAAAGAAAACAAAATGGTAGATACCATGAAACTATGCCCAAAGTGTAGACAAAATCCCCCACAAATTACGGTTCGGGATGATAATGGAAAAATGATTTGGGTATGCATGGATTGCTATCATAGAATGAAGGAGGTATAAAATATGAAAAAAGATAACATTAAAAGAGATGATTATTTAACATCCTTAAGAAATCCAAGAGCAAAAGAAGCATATATGTTTGGTCATAGAAAAACACCAACAGATGGAGTAACCTTTAGAAGATACTGTAATGAACAAATCAAAAGCATGAAAGTTGCAATTGATAGAAAATCTCGTGGCTCAACAGTAGAAGATGGATACTTTATGGAGCACTTAAACAAACTTAAAGAGTTCTTTTTAGACCATGAAGTATACAAATAGGAGGTAAAAAATATGGCATGGACATACAATGTAAGAAAAACAAGATACTTAGCATTTGATAAATATCATATACCAAAATCTGCCAAAAATATTAGAAAGGTAGATGGTAGACTTAAAAAATATGGAAATCTTAAATCATGTAAACATGGTTATAAAATTGTATAGGAGGTAAAAAATATGGCAACATATGATGCATCAGCAGCCGCAGGTCAAATATTTCCAATAGTAGGAGCTGGTATAAGTTTAGGAGTCCTTGCTCATACAGCAAAAGGAGTAACTGAAACAATGTTCCCAACAAAATACTCCCGTAGAAGTATGAGAAGACCAAGAACAATCAAAACAAGAAGAAGACCATATTACCAGCCACCCTACAGAGGAAGAAGACCACAATACGGATATTGGAGGTAGAAAAATGGGAGAAGTAGAAAAAGTTATAAACAATATAAAAAAACATGCAAAAGCAAAAAAATGGAAAGTAGATGTAAATAAAAAAGAATTTGTAGTTGTTTCTAAAATATATAATGTTCCGCATTCAATTGACCCTGTAACTATGTCATTTGGTTTTGGTGTATGGGAAAAGATTCCTTTTAGTCGAAAGTTTAACTTAACATTTTCAGGGGGATACAGCTATGAAAGTGACGTTTATCAAACAGAATATCCTGTAATTCGTAAACAAAATTACAGTATTGAAAATGTCAAAGAGTTTGAAAGAAAAGCAAAAAAAGCATTGAACAACATGCTTTCTAAAGTAAAAAATAAAATTGGAACAGAAACATATTAGGAGGTAACAAAATGCAATACATAGTATATATGAAACCAGCAAATAAAAAAGATATCAAAAAATTAGGTTTAGAAGATGCTCTAACTGCTTATACAGAAGGAGACATCAAAAGGTTTTACTATGAAATGATTGATGAGAAAAAAGGAGCACTAAAAGAAGTAAGCAAGCTTCCAAAGGAAACATACAAAACAAAAATAAATGTTGGTGAATATCATTATGGAAGAAATGTATTTGGTTCCAGTCAACCACGGTTAGGCAGTTCACAAAAGAATGCCTATGTTAAAGGAAAATATGCTTATGTTGGAGAAAGAGCATATAGTAATTGGTGGATGTAAATGAGACAAAGGAGATATAGAAAAGTAAGGAAAACAGTATGGGTATTTAGTCTATCTGCTATAATTGATAATCCCAATCCACCATGGTATGAAACATCAGAACACTTAAGAAATGAAAGACAAGTATATGCATCAAAAGAATTAGCTATGCATTATAAAAGAGAATATGAAAGACAAGCCAAAAAACATGGTGATAATATAATAATTCAAGTCAAACCTGTAACGTTTGATGTGTTTGAAATTGTAAAATAAGAGGTAGAAAATGACAAAAACCATTGATAAAAAAACATATTTAAAAAATATTGAAAAGTTAAAGCAGTTAAATAAACAAGTTAAAAAAATTGAAAAAGATTTTGGCGTAATTGGTGAACAATTTTATTTTTATTCTAAATTTAATAACATCAAAAATAATATTTCAGAAATGATTAGAATGTTGGAATAATATGAAAACCTTCAAACCACACATAGCAAAAAATCCATTTATACGAACTAAAGCCAGAATGGTCACTAAAGAGGAAATAGAAAATGCCGTACTAGGAAGAGCAAGAAAACATGCCCAAATCATACATGGAAGTTATGCCCTTCGCGAACAAATAGGAGAATATGCCCGTCCACCACATGACATTGATATTATGACAAAAAATCCTCGCCTTCATATGGATAAAATGGAAGACAGACTCGACCAAATGGCTGGTTATGATGCTTATGAGGAAGTAGTAATGCCCATAATTGGTACAGAAGGAGAATATGTATATAAAGTAGTAAAAAAGGTCTTTGGACCTGATATTTCAATAGTTGATTATTTTAAGATTAAAAAAGGAACAAAAACAAAGAAAATCAAAGGAATTAAATTTGAGACTTGGCAACATGCCAAAAAGTTGCTAATTGATATTGTTAACAATCCAGATTTAAGACATCGCCATGCTAAAGCAATGGAAGATTTAAGAAGAATAGAAGTTTATGAAAGGAGTTTAAGAAAATGAAAATTCGTTCAAGAAAACCTTTAAAACAACACACATCACCAACTAGCACCCGCTTTAGTGAACATTCATATAGAAAAGTTAGAGTTTCAAGAAGTTTTAAAAAAAGGAGAAGATAAAATGCCAATTGATAAAGGATATGAAGCAGGAGAAGAAGAATCAAAAAAGATAGAAGAAATAATTGCCCGTAGAGGAGAACCAATAGAATCAACAGAAGAAGACCAAGCAGATTATGCTGAAGATGTAGAACTCGCCAAAAAAGTAGAAGAGCCACGCTTTAAAGCAGAAGAACCAATATTACTTTATATCCGTACAGGCATTGGCACTTACACAGTAGTAAATCGCCAGTTTGATTCTCGTGTTGCGGCTCGCCGTTTTGCAGAAGAAAATTATCCTGGCGAAAAATATAAAGTTTATACAGAATCAGAGGCAATTGCAGAAGGAGAAAAACAACAAAAAAAGCTAGAAAAAATTCAAAGGGCAAAAACAAAAGTAAAAGAAGGTGCTAAAAGAATTGTTAAAGGAGCAGGAGAAGCATCTTATGCTGTTGCCCGTTCTCAAAGAATGACCCGTCCTCAAATGGAACCAAGAATTCGTAGAAGTTGGGGCGTAGAACAAAGAGCTCCAGAACACCAACCTCCAGGAATTAATATTCAAATAGGAACACAACAACCACCAGTCAGACAACCAGAACCTGAACAAGAAGAATATGAGGAACCAATAGAATCATATAGAGAAGAAAGAAGACCTTATAGACCTCCACAACCATTTAAAATGAGACCAACATCAAGAATGTCTCCACCACAAAGAAGAACAAGAATCAACATACCACCAGGAGGAGGAGTATTTAAAGGTAGAAGATTTGTATCTGATTCTCCAGAATCACCATATCAAAGAAGACCAATAAGAACAACACCAGCCTTTAGAAGAACAGGAATTAGAGCAACACCACCATATAGAGGTGGAATTAATGTTGGTGGTATGCACAAAGCATCTTTACATATGATTACTCCTCGTGGTATTTCAACAAGGAGAAGACAACCAGTAAAAGAAAAGAAAAAGAAATCAAAAAGGAGGAAGTAATATGGGAAAAAAGAAAAAACAAAAAATGAAATTAAAAAAAGTAAGAGCTAGACGTTTAAAATATAAAAGTGCAAAGTTTTAAGGTGATATTATGAAAGCAACAATTACAATAGAAATAGAAGGTTCAAAGCAAGAAATTGATTCTCTTACCAGTAAATTATCAAGATTTGTTGGAAAACAACCACAAAAAATAAAACTACATCCAATTAAAGATATGTATCCAAAGGGATACAGTCCAACATACAAAGGGAGATGGTAGAAAATGAGAAGATGGCTTTTGCCAGATGAATATATAAATCCACCAGAAACAGAAAGGTGGAGAAAAATAGAAAAAGCATGGTTAGAAAAGAATCCACCCCCAAAAACAAAAGAAGAAATATCAACTCCAGAAGGTAGAGAGTGGACAAGAAGACACAAAGAATTACAAGCATGGGCAGAAGACCAAGGAATAAGAACAAGACCCGAACCTAGAGCACATCCTATGATGCAACCAAGACATGTACCTAAAGTCAAACCACATAGACCAGTTGGAATAACTGATGAGCAATGGGCAAGAGCTCAAAAAATAAGAGCTGGAATAGAAGCAGGAATGTCGAAAGAAGAAATTCGTTTAAAAATGAATCCAGAATTGATAGAACCAAGATTTGGATTACCCACACCTATAAGAAGACCAATTTCCTCAAAAAGACCAAGAAGACCAAAACCTAGACCACCAAAAGGCGGGCGTATACTACCAAGAACACCAGCAAAACACAAACAACCTGATATGAGATATTTATGTAACAAACCAACTAAAAGTAATGTAACTAAAGCAATTCCAAAACCCACATCTAAACCTAGACCACCATCAAAGAGGTAATAATATGACAAAACAATCTAAAAAAAGAAGAGCCCAAAGCAGAGCAAGAGACTTACAATTGATATATGATAGACAAGAAGAATATAACCATTTGATATCAATAGGTTATAATGAAGAACAAGCAATCAAAAAACTAAAAACAATGCCAAAACTATCACCAGTAGAAAAACTAGACCGTAGATACAAAAGAGCAAAACAAAGAATAGGAACAACTGCCATTGCTACAAAAGGAATTTCATTAACAAACAAAGATGTGCAAAGATACATCAAAAAGCATCATTTAACAAAAGTAGGAGACCAACTTTACTTTCCAAAAAATATCAAATTGGAAAGACCAGAATCTCCTTATAGTATTATAGGAGGAGAAAAATCAACACATAGGTCTTTTCATATGGGAGTAAAATAACAAAATCATAGGAGGTATATATATGGCAAAAAAGAAATATTATTATAGAAAAAAGCCGCACAGCAACAAAAAAGTAAGATGTAAAATGCCCAAATAAAAATGGAGGTGAATATGAAATGGCAGAACACGGACCTTTTAAAAATAAAGGCAACGCAAAAGCATATGCAACTGGAGCTCGTAAAAAGGGCTTTAATGCAAATGTTTACAAAACCGATAAAGGTTGGAAAGTTAGCGTTACCCGAAAATAAAAGCAACATATAAGGGCTACATAAAAGTATTAAATTGTAGCCCTTTTACATTTACTATAACATAAATAAAAATAAATCATATTATTATATATTAGGATGTCCAAACACATGAAAAAGCCCAAGAACTTTAAGTTAAAAACAAAACCATCATTTGAAAAGAAGTATTCCTTCCACCCTAGAATGTTCCTTAGAGAATTCCACGGTAAAAAATATCAATATGGAGGAGAATACCCTTATGATAAATTGTTTCTTAAAAAAGTTAGAAGAGTAATGAACGGAAACGGCTATGATGTGTTTTATCAAAAGAAGGAAGATAACAAAATAATCATATGGACTAGGAGATTATAATGGGCTATATAATAAAACCAAGAAGAGCACCTGTAAAGCATTTAGATAATAAGGGAATTTGGTATGGAATCACATCTTCAGGACAAAAAATATATATGAATGCCTTTCAAGCTCAAAGATGGGCACATGAAACTGGGCGTCCAGTATTTATGAATGTAAAGAAATATCAATTAGATGAGTTAGATTAAATGGTATTAAAAAAAGACAAAACAGGCTACTATGGACACAAAGGTAAATGGATATTGATATCAACAAAAGCAAACAAAAGAACAGGTCGCCGAAGAGTATTAAGAATTTATGGTAAAAAGAAACCAACTAAAGAACAAATATCAAAAGATGAAAGAATAATTGAATATTATAAAAATAAATAGGAGGTAAAAAATATGGTATATCATCAGTTATATGGAAGAAATAAGGGAACCAAACGCTGGTATAAATGGGGTTTACCCAATACATATGAAATAATAAAGGCTGAGCGTGATGCTTTTAAGAAAAGTAAAAGACATAAAGATGTAGAATGGAAAATGAAAAGGGCATATTCCAAGAAGAAATGATACTATGCCAAGAAGAGGATTTGGTCGTAAAGATGGGAGCAGAAGAGGAATGAAATCAGGTGGTAGAGGTAGAAATCGAACCACCAAGTGTCGCCACCCAAAAAGGAGAAGATAAGATGCACAAACTAGGACATAAAAAGAAATTTGGAAAAAAATATTATGAAGCATTTGCTTATTACAAAACAAAACCAAAAGCAGAATCAGAAGCAAGATTAATTAGAAAACTTGGACACAATGCCCGAGTAGTAAAACATGAAAAAGAATGGTATATTTATTTGAGAATGTAATATGATAGACGAAAATCAAATACTAACAATAATGGTTACTCTTATACTAATAGCTGTTGCTATATTTATAGCTGGATTTATATCTTCCCAACCAGAAATGGATGATTCTTATAACTCCACTTTTTATGTATATGATACTCAAAATGATAATAGTTTTAGTACTGGAAATAGTGGTCTTTCTGGAGTTGTGGCAGAAAAATGGAATGGAGTTTGTTGGGAATCAATTACTGCAACTTATGTTTCATATTCAGGTTCAACAGTCACCGTTACAAGCGGTGGTTTAGATTAGGTGATAAAATGGATAAAAAAATAAGAAATAGAATTATTTTTACGCTGGCAACTGCTTTGATTCTTATTATTCCTATTGTTGTAACATCAACAATAACAATAAAACAATCAACTATAGAATATAATTCCCATATAAAAGAAGGTTATGACATAAACCATAATCATTATCATAAAGAAGAATACTATGGTGGTTACTGGTTTGATTATTTAGTAGAACCTGGAACAAACTTCAAAGAAAATTTTATAGGAGTATGGGATTTTACGGCAACTTGGAATGTATTACTTGCCAACAATGTATATAGAATAGAACAAAATGATACAGGTGCAGTATGGAATGGAACAGAATATGATGAAGGAGGAGCAATGAATATGACAACTCATGATGATTTATATGATTGGGCTTATGTTGTAACTGGTGACCAATTAGGAGCAGTATATCCTTTTAACAATTCATTATCACATGTAACATGGCATATGCATTGGCGTTATCCAATAAATAGTTCTATAAGCTCCTGTATATGTTTAATAGCAAGTAATGGAGCATATGTTGGAATAGATATAAATACATCAACTGATGACCATATGTATTTGATTATTAATGATTCTTCTACACATACATCAGTCGATTTAGGAGTATCAGATACAGATTGGCATGAAGGATATATACAAATCAATGAAACAGCTGTAGTTTATAGTATAGATGAAAATACTTATGCAACTGTTACAACAACAATACCATCTGCAAATACTAAATTTGCTTGGAAAGCATATATTCAAACATTATCAGATGATTTAAGGCAAAGTTTAGAATTAGCATTTTTAAACATTTGTATGGGGCATAGTCATTGAAGAAAATAATACTATTACTAGTTGGGCTACTAGCTCTTACCTTAATTACTGAAGTATCAGCAGTGGAAATATGTCCACCCACTACTTTCAATATAGAAAATGAATTTTATAGATTTTCAACCTGCTTTAACTTCTCAGTAATACAAGTAAATGCAACAGAAATAACTTTTAATAGAACTGTATTTAACATAACATCAACAAACCAAATAAACATTACTTTCTATTCTCTTGCAAATTATTCATTGATATATTTTTATTCTAATACAACATCAACAGGCACAGTTTGGTTTAATATTACAGGATTACAAACATCATCTAATTATACTATATTAGTAAATAATACTTATAATACAACAAACACAACATCTTCTGGTGGTAATTTATCCTTTGAATTTTCACATGGAGCTGGTAACAGAGATATAATAATGAGAGCATCAACTACTCAAGTTAGAATTACAGCAAGAAAACCTATTACTGATGTTGTAGGAATATCAAATAGCGTAATTACAATTGTGGGAATTGCATTAATAGTTGGTGCATTATTAATAATAGTATTGGCAGTATATAAGGCGGGATATCTTTGATTTTGTTATTTTTAATATTACTTCCCTTTGTTATCTACATTCCGAGTGCTATATCTTTAGCACGGGAAGCATGGAAGCTTTCATCTTTTAAAAGAGAATTTTCCTCCTCTCCACGAAGATTTTTATTCCCATGCTTCCCCTTACAATAAATATTGAATAATTTAGATTATATATTAACTTTTTTGAATTATATATTAAAAATCTCTCAATATATAGTGAAATTATATTAGAATTTAAATAGTATGAGTACACTATATATTAATAAAAGGTGAGAGCTATGGGAAGCAAATCAGTTAATATAGCAATTAGTATCCCTACTGATATGCATAAATGGTTAGAATCAACAGAGGGAAAAAGAATAATTCCTAATAAGTCAGGATTATTTCAAGAGGCTGTGGAAGTAAAAAGAAAGCCAAAAAAAGTACATCCAATGTCTATTTTAGTAATGATTATGGGAATGGCTTTTGGTGTTGGTTGTATAGTAGCATCAATGACAATGTTTTTTAGTTTTTTATTTAGTACAACATTATTCCTTTTAGGAGCAGTAGTTCTTCTTACATCATTAGTAACAATGACTAAAGAAGCTAAAAAATCAAGACCTTTGCCTAAGTAAAGAGGTTTTAGATGCCAGTACCATACGGGGATGAATTTGATAAAGAAGTTGCAGTTACAGTTGCACAATTTGTCCTCAAACCTGATATTCCTGATGCAGAAAGAGCATATTTTCAACGTTTTTATGTGATGTTCTCTAAAATAGCAGCTTTAGGAAATATCAAAAGGGAAGATATACTTGCCTTTAAACTTACTTATAAAATGGTAGCAATATTATTAGAAAATGGCATTTATGATTATGCACATGAATTAATGGGAGACTTTCTTATGACATTACAATTATCAAGGTCAGTAGAAGGATTTTGGACTTTATATGGTCAACGTGGTGTTGAAAGAACAGAACAAATTCAAAGGCTTATGGAAAAGCAAAAAAGAAAAACGTTTGGAGAAAAACTTAAAGGAGCATTTGGAGCTAAAAAAGAACAATCAACAGGAGACTATGGATTATAATGTATTTTGGAATCTTATATATATTGTTTTTGTTAGGAATAGTAATAGCAAGTTTTTGTGGACTAATGCCAAGTGATATACAATTGATTATTCCATTCTATTTCCGCTTTCTTGCTTTTATGATAGGAGCCCTTATGGGTTTTATAGGAATAGTAATAGTATGGATTCGTGCAAGAAAAACAGGAGCAGCACATCTTATAGCACCAGGACGCCCAGGTTTAATAAATTGGTTTTATATTTATAAAGATGGAGAAGTAAGAATAACACCAGGAATAAGAGCAGGAGAAGGCCAATTATATAATCCTGATTTAGATGCACAAATACCAGATGTCAAAACATACAGTCTATGTGACCATAGAGTAAGATTTGTACCAGAAGTAGTTGGTCATGCTGTTGATTTGGATTATGTATTATATGTAAACCTTATTGATTCTATGTATGGTTTTGAAAACTTAAGAGAAGCAAGAGAAGGAACAATCAATAAATTATTAAAAAGGTCAAATGAAATACTGCCACAAGAGCAAATAATTGCTAATGATGATTTTGTTATTAATGAAGATGGAACTTTAGGTGAAAAAAATGGGTCGTTTAAGAAAAAGATTAGAAAGATATCAGGTATCTCAACCAAGAGCACCACATCCTGATGATGTTCCTTATCAAGAGGAACAACCACAATACAATCCTTTAATAGAAGAGTATGATAGATTACAACAAAAAGCAGAAGAATATCAAAAGGAATTAAAAACTATAGAAGCAGGTAATCCTCATACTTTATACAAAGACATAGTTACAAAGCCATCAAGTAAGGGAAGAACACCATTAACTATTATGGGTCGTCCTCTTGACCTTGCCAAACTTGAAAATTATTTAGTATATAAAATAAGTCCAAGAACAATTACAACATTAATTAGATACGGAGATGCAAGGGCAATAGAAGAAATCAAAGGATACAGTAAAAGGAGACCAATAAGATTTAAAGGAGGAATCATATGGATAATACTTGGAGCAGTTGTAATATTGATTCTTGGTTATGTATTAACGACTCAAGATATTAGTGGATTCTTTCAAGGAATGTTTGGAGGATTATAAATGCCAGGATGGACATGGAATTATTTAAAGGAACAATTAGAAGAAGGTAAAAAGAGAGGAAAAGAATTAAAGAAAAAACATAAAAAGAAAATCAAAGAGGTATTTAAAAAGGAGGAAAAAGATGAGTAAACTTACTATGGCTGTTACAATAGTAACAATTGCATTAGTATTTGCAATAGGATATGTTTGTTATGATACAGTAGTTGATAATATTTCTGGACCAACAACTTCACAACATATGAATGCTACAATGTCAACAGGAAATACGGTCTTTAGTATTACTGGTACAATATTAGTAGTTGGTACTATAACTGTTATTTTGGGCTTTTTATTTTATTGGGTTAGTTCTCCAGAAAGATTTAAGAAACCAAATAAACTACTTAGATTTTTAGGAACATCCTGTTACTATTTTGGATTTGGAAGTCTTGGTTTAGGAATACTTGCAGTTCCTTCTTATTTGATTTGGTTTTTATACAATTATACAGTAGTAGAAGGAAACACTGGACCATTTGTTGATGTTATTAAATGGATTCCTGTTGGCTTACTTTTATTCTTTGCTATTGCAGGATTTGGTTATTTATTTAAAAAGAAATTTATAGATAAATTATCATTAAGACTAAAAGAAGTAGAATATAAAGAAAATTTGGAGGAAATACCAAAAGTATAAGGTGAAAGAATATGGCAGAACAACAAGGTTATAGCCCAAGAACATATGAAGAATTGTTATTGGGAAGAGTAGGAAAATTATTTGACGCAAAAGAAGAAGGAAATCAATACTTATTTGATGAAGTATTAGACGAAATAGAAGGATTGTTTGGACTAGCACCAGAATTATACAATATTTATATAACAAAAAAAGAGGAACATTCTAATGAAGTCAATCAGGCAATGATACAACTACAAACACAAATGGCAACTATAGACGATGAAATTACAAAGACAGTAGTTGATACTCAAAAGAAAGCAACAATCCAATGGGAATATAGAAGTGATATGCTAGATGAAATAATAGCAATATTAAATGAATTTCAAATGATTCCTTATCAAACAAGTATTGCTTCAGCAGAAATGGAATATGGAGAACTTGAACCAGAAGAAGAGGAACAGGAACCAGAACCAGTACCAGTAAGACAACCAGTTTCACAACCACAACCAAAACAAGCACCTATAGCACAATATCCACAACCAAGAAGAGCCAATCCTTTAGTACCACCATCAGTCCCTGAACCTTCAGATGAAGAACCAGAAGAGAATATAGAAGAACCAAAACAATCAAATGGAAGGAAAAGAATTAGATTTACAAAAAACCCAAATAAAAATGAATAAGTATGGCAAGAGCACAAGATATAAGAGAAGAACAATCAAGACGTACCCTTAAAGATACAGAGAGAAAACAAAATAGATTACTTCGTTGGATTCAACTTTTAATAAAAGAAAAAGGAAAAATACCACCACAACAAAGAGAAACCTTTATAACTTCTCTTTATGATACTACTCTTCTTGAAGGAAGAGGAATTAGTGTAGTATACAAATCAAATAATGGTAATAAAATAAACTTTGGTAAGTTCTTTGATTTTGCTCAAGCTATGGCTTTTCAAACTAGCTCTATTGTCAAAATAACATACAAAACACAACAATATCAAATACCTATAGAAGAGCTTTGGCGTACTTTACATAAATATTTATTAAAAATATTTCCTACATCAGCATATACAGCTTTTCATATGTCATCAGAATTTTTAAATTGGAAGGCTCCTTCTGGCTCTGTAGAGTATAAACCACAAAGAAGAAGTTATAGGAGTGAGTAAAATGACTGAAATTACAGATGAGACATTTCCAACAAAACAAGATGCAGTATTTGTAGAAATAATAGATAGAATTCATACACAAAATGAAGACATAGGAGCATTATTTTTAGAAGTAACAGGAATTCCTGGTTCTGGAAAGACAGCAGTAATTTTAACCTTTTTAGAAGATATTCTCTTAAACCATCCAGACCAAAAAACCTTCTTTTATGATACTTATAAATCTCCTTTCCAATTTGCAAAACTTCCCAAAGGAATGTGGGAAATACTAATGGAAGAAAATCCTGGTTATTCTCATAATATTACCTTCCATGACAGAGATAATGAAAACGAAGAAATTGATTTGCCTTTTAGAACATTTAAAGATTTTGATGATTTGTATAAAAAGGCAACTCCAGGAAAATGTACAGCAGTATTTTTTTATGACCAAGTTAAATGGATTGATTTTATACATTATCTTAATGGTAAAAGTTGGTGTCATGTATTTTTAGATGAGTATGGAGAATTATTTCCCTCAAATTCAAGTGGTCCTTTATATAGAAAAATAAAAGATGCAACAGATATTTTTAAAGATGTAAGGAGATGTAGAACTAATGTATTTGCAACAACACAAGTAACATCTGATGTTGATTATAGAATCAGAAATAAATTGATGTGTGTTGCTTATACTTATGGAGCTAAACCCTTAAAACGTAGTAGAGTATCTCAAGCAGCTATAGATAAATTAGATAGGGATATATCAAAAGGAAATGAAATATGGCTTGAGTATGGTTTTGGTATTTTTGGAAAAGGTCGTCTTACTAAAATATATAAACCAAAAAAGGGAATGAATTGGGAAGCACACCCTCCAGTTGATGCTCCAAAAGTTACTGATTATATGAAAGGTGGACCAAAGGACAAACAGGAAAAAAAGGCTAAAAGAAAAACAGTTCCAACGTCAGAAAAACAATTCTATTAAAAAAAACAAAACCTTTATTAATAACTAAAAACATTTGTAACATTAATTATCGGAGGGATAATAAATGGTAGAAATAAAAGATGAAGAGTTGGTGGAGGAAAAAGAAACTTCTGAACCAACAGAGGCTGAAAAACAATCAAAAGGTGCTATGGAAGTAACAGAAGAAGTAGTACAATTTCAAAAAGAAAAAGAGCAAATAGAAAAAGAAAAAGAACAAGAACAAGATGAAGAAAAAGTTGAAAGCAAACCAAAAACAAAACCTGTAAAAAAAGAAATTGATTTAACACATTTCAATGCTTTTAAAGAAAAAATAACAAAAGAATTTGGATTGACATCAAAAGTAGATGGAGCAGGGCACCATTTGATGTATTATAAAGATTTTCTTGTAGTAAAATTATTGCCAAGAAAGAATTGGTGGTTTGGAATTTGCAGAGAAGTACCAGAACAAGATAATATTTGGAAGGCATTTAGAATTCATAATGAAGAGGAAATAAAACCACATTATGAACATATCAAAAAATTCATTGAAGTAAATAAGCAAGAAGAATAAAGGAATTGTTTCCTTACTACAAACAATCATAGTACATGATTCATATAAAGCCATCTGATATGAATGGTTTGAGATATTTCTCTATAACCAGGTGAACTATAAATACAAGTGGTGTTGAATCTCTATGATTAGTAGAAATAAGGAAACGTCCCTTAAAAACTATTAAATAAAAAACAACCTTTATATACTATGATTACATTTCTGTTTTATGAAAAAAGGAATAAAAATGAATAATTGGTTTGATGTATCAAAAGAGGGATTAGCACAACTTCAAAAAGGTAAATCCAAAACATTCATAATCAATGAATTAATTCAAAATGCCTTTGATGAGGACATTGTAATATGCAAAGTAACCACTAAGTTTAACAACAATCACTTGCACCTATCAGTTTACGATGACAGTCCGAGAGGATTCATTGAACTATCCCATTCCTACACACTTTATGCTGATACCTATAAAAGAACCGACCCAAACAAACGTGGAAGATTTAATCTTGGTGAAAAACAAGTATTATCAATTTGTAAAAAAGCATCAGTTCAAAGTACAACTGGAACAGTAATATTTGATGAAACTGGTCGTCATGAAAAACCAGAAAAAACCAAAAAAGGTTCAATAGTAACAATTGATTTAGAGGCAACAGAAAAAGAGTATAAAGAAATATTAAAACATACAAAACTTTTGTTAGTGCCAAAACATATCAAATTTATAGTAAATAATGAACAAATAAAATCAAAACCTGTCTTCAAGTCTTTTGATTGTTCTTTACTTACAGAAATATTAGAACATGATGTAATGAGACATAGATGGAGAAAGACACAAGTTGATTTAATTGAACATGATAATGATATATCATATATTTATGAAATGGGAATACCAATTGTCCAAACTGATTGTCCGTGGCATATAGATATACAACAAAAGATACAACTTAATATTGACCGTGATAATATATTGCCATCCTATCTTCAAGACCTATATGCAGAAGTGCTCAACAATACTTACACCTCCATTGAAGAGCCTTCTGCATTATGGGTTCGAACTGGTATGAAGGATGATAGAATCAAAAAGGAAACAGTTCAGGGAATTGTAGAGAAAAGATTTGGAGACAAAGTAGCATCAGTAAATCCTTTTGATGGTAATGCAAATGATGAAGCAACAGCACATGGTTACAATGTAATTAGAGGTTCACAAATGAGCAAAGAGGAATGGAACCAAATTAAAAAGTATGATATAATACAATCAACAAGTGCAATGTTTGGAGCATCAGGTCTTGCAGAAGAAAAGGCAGTAACACCAGATAATAATCAATATACATTTGGAGAGTTTGCACAGAGGGTAGCAAAGGAAGCATTAAATGTTAATATATCAGTTAACTTTGTAAGGTCAAACATTGCAGCAAGTGCTTTTTACAATACTGGAGCACATAGTTTAACATTTAACTTATCAAAGTTACCAAAGAATTTCTTTGATGTGTTGTCACAACAAAATATTGATTTGTTGGTGCATGAGTTAGCCCATGAAAAAGGAAATCATACAGAGCATGACTACCATAAATGTATAACTAAACTTGCTGGATGGTTAGTAATGAAGGCATTAGATAACCCATCCTTCTTTGAGGTAAACTAAATGAGAAAAGAAATACATTATAAAGGATACATTATTAAACCAGTCTACAAACATAAGTGGTGTGTTTATGAACCAGGTCCTGAATGTCATAATGTATTTGGTGCAAGAAGTGGAACAATTTTTCCTGATATTAAAATATCAACTAATATGCTTTCAGTTGATGCATGTAAAGAGTTTATTGATAGGTGGGTTGGAAGGAATTAAAAACTATTAAATAAATCAATGTCTTTAAATAATAGAAAAAACATTGAACGGTAGGAGAAAAAATAAAATGAAAGAAGTAACTTTAAAAATTAGACATCATTTTGATGCTGCTCATTCTTTAAAGGATTATGATGGTCCCTGTCGTAACATACACGGACACAGGTTTAACATAACAGTATTTGCAAAGGGAATAGTAAAACCAAATGGTATGCTTATAGATTTTACTATCATCAAAAAAGAAATAGATGAACTAGACCACAAATTTTTAAATGATGTTGTTGATTTTAATCCAACTGCCGAAAACATAGTATTATATTTATTAGCACAATTTGAAGTTGCATATCCAGAAATTAAATTTATAGTTAGAGTATATGAATCACCAGATTGTTCAGTTGAAGCAAGAAGTGATGATTGGTGAAAAAATGAAAGAACATAAATCTTGGTCAGATTATCCAGAACTTAAAAAATTATTTAACCGCATACAACATCATAGGAGAAATTGTCCTTTTTGGAAAACAGGAAGACCTTGTTATGATTGTCACAACGATACGTTAACCAAAATAGAAGATGAGTTGGGGCTGAGGTTATGATGAATACACTGAAATATAAAAGTAATGAGTTAGATAAATACTTTAAGGATATGGCAGATTATTATATGCAACAAATGAAAAAAGGTATTTGTCCACATTGTTGTGACCAACATCCATTAGTAATAGATAATAAAGAGAAATTTAGATTTGAATGTAGTTGCGGGTATATGTATGAACAAATATCAAGGAGCAATATTTAACGAGTCGTTAAAGGATAAGATACTTAGAAATCCAATGATGGCTGATTATTATATAGCCATGGACATGTTACAGAAACTTCCTCCTGATGAGTTAAGAAAATGTCTGAAAATAATAAGACAAGGTGAAAAATATGGAAAAAACATTAACTAGTCCACAAAAGCATGTTTTAAACAAATTTGTATCAGAAGGTCTAAAAGGCATAACAGGTATGGAAGAGATATGGGACCTTGCATTAGTTATACCACACGACATATTAGGAGATACAGATAATTTACTCATGTTAAAATTTATGAAGCGAACATCAGAAATATCTAGGAAAACATTTAAAGAAATTCATATTTGTTTAGAACCATATGAATATGATGTATTAACTGATGTAGTTTCTAGTGTTAAAGTAGTATCAAAAGACCATAAGGGACTGAAAAAGGATTTAAAACAAGAAATCAAAAATGCTGATGTTGTAATATCAAAGTATAAAGATAAGGCACATAACATGTTTATGAGTCAATTAACTACTGGTATTGATTAATATGACGTATTATGATAAAAAAGGAAGAGAGGTTGAAATAAAACCTGGTGCAGTTTATTATGAAAATGGTGAATATCGTATGGTAGATTGGGGACATAAAAACTACTTTAGTAGTTATAAAATAAAACACCCTATATTAGCTAAGATTGATAGATGGTTAATGGAACATTTATAATAACGGAGTTATTGAAATGAAATTAACAGATGAAGAAGTTATTGGGAAAATTAAAGAGAACAAACTCATAATTATAACTGGTACAACTAATGGTAGAACACGAATTAGAAGTCTTATAAGGGATAACATTGGTCCAAAAAGAATTATCGATACAAGAATGTATTCAAAACAATATGGATATACAAATTTCTATTTACATAAAACAACTATTTTTCCGTTATATATGAATAAAGCCAACTATGATAATTTAATAAAAATATTAAACAATTTAGTAAAGAAAAGAAGACCAGTTATAGTAGATAGTTTTACAGATGTTCAGAATATAATTAGAGGGGAATTTATTAGAACAATGGGCGAAAAAACAGATGAACATAAATATCGGGTTCGAGATTTAGATTGGGGATTTTTTAAAGCCATGATAAAAGATGCAATTACAAAACTCAAAAAATATAAAAAACAAGTTATTCTATTTACTGATTTATCTAAAAATACGATAGATGGTAAAATTGTAATTCGTACTCATTATGCGAATTTCCTATCATACGAGGCTAATTTGATAATACAAGCAATGGATAAAGATAATTTATTAATAAAGGAGAAATAGAAATGAAAAGAATAAACAATTGTAATGAGTCGTTTGTAGGAAACATACAAGATTTAAAAAATGCATGTATCATATGGAAAGATGACAATTTGTGCCTTAATGATACAATTCATTGTGCTTTATGCAACAATACTTCTGATAATCATGATTTATGGTTTGTATTAATAGATGCTGGTTCAGGCAGTATGGATGACTATATTTGTTCAGAGTGTATTAAAAAAATATATAATGCAATGAAGGAAGAAAAATGAATAAAGAACAAATCCAACAATATTTAAAAGAGTTAAAAACACTACAGTTTAAAGATACACAGTATCAAGAAATCATAGGACAACAAAGAATATTAATAAATACTGGTTATGTTAATATGGACAGATTTGATGAGTTAATAGGATTTTGTCATAAATATAAGTTTGATTTTGATGTATGGCCAAGTATTGATAAAGGGCAACATAATATCAGAATTGAAATTATAGATAAAAAATCTATTAAATAATTAACAATCTTTAAATAATATCAAACTATAATATATGTAGGTATTTGTATGGTAAGAGTAAATTGTGGAATTGAACCAGAGCATTTAGCCGACCAACATTTAGTTGCTGAATATAGAGAAATACTTTTAGCATTTGGATATTATAATAATGGACATAAAGAAATAAAACAATCAAATAACAATCTCAAACATCCAATTCAATTTTATTCTAACAAACGACAATATTTAATTAAAAGATTTTTCAATTTAAAACAAGAAATGATAAATCGTGGAATGAAACCAAAAATGGACATCATACTTAAAGATGTTAAAATGATTCTTTATAATGATTTTAATTCAGAAAAAGAACATATAGATAGAATCAAAGAAAGAATAATACAAAGAATCAATGAAAAGCCTGAGTGGTATAGATATTGTGGTACTTACCAACCACCAGAATTTTTTGAAGGATTGATGAAATGAGTAAAAGACTTAAAATATTATTATTGATTTTGCTTTTAATGATAATTGGCACAGTTTATTTAGCAATGTCTGTAAAAGGAGAATCAACAGCAAGTTTAATACCTAATAATACAAATATAAAAAAGGGAGAAACTTTTACTATAACTCTTTGGATTAATACTGATATAGAATCAAGAGGATTTGTTCTTCGTCAACTTACTTATGATTCTAATAAAGCACAATTAATATCAACTACCTTTAATGGAACTATTTGGGAACTTGCCGACTTTAAAGATTTAGGACATATCAAACCAGGAAATTTAACTTATGCACAAGCGGGAAATTTAGATAAGGGGTACATGGGAAATAATAAAAGTTTTATTATGACTTTTAAAGGTTTAAAAAAGGGTACAGTTAATTTTGGTATTCCTTTAATTATTTGGTCAGGACAACCAGGAGTGGAACTTGTAGATGTTAATAATATTACTTGGACAAATACTAAAGTTACAATTACTGATTCATCAACACCACCTTCACCACCTTCACCACCAAGTCCTCCAGGAGAACCACCTGAAGAACCAGAGGAAAACTTAATACCTGTTGCCAATGGAAATGGTCCTTATACAGCTTACATAAATGAGCCAATTACAGTTAATGCTTCAAATAGTTATGACCCAGATGGAACCATTATAAAATATTTATGGATTTTTAGTGATGGTACAAATTCAACTGAAATAACAACAAATCATATATATAGTGAAGTAGGAAACTATACAATCAAATTAACAGTATGGGATGATGATGGGAACTTTAGTGATTATTATACTTATGCTTTTATTACAGAAGAAAAAGAACCAGAACCACCAGAAGAACCAGAAGAGCCCGAAGAGCCAGAAGATAATAAAATAACACCAGCTAAAAAAGAAGATAGTCCATTGATTTATATTGGGATTATTTTGATTTGTATTTTAATATTTTTAATATTTATATGGATAAGTAAGAGGAAAAATGATTAAAAAAATATTAATAAGTCTTTTGATTGTGTTTTTCTTATCTTCTTCTGCTCAAGCAATTAATATATATCCAGATATATCAAATTTTAATTTAACTGCTGGTTGCAAAACCAGTTATAATATTACAATAAATATTGATAAAGAAATGTTATGCTATTTAGAGACAGAAATTTTACCAGATGATGAAGGAATAAAAATTAATTATTCTGTTGATAATCCCTTTCTTTTACAAAAGGGAAACAATATTATAAATATAACAATATCAACTTCTATGTTATTAATACCAGGGAGTTATACTATTATTACTTCATTTTTACAAGAAGAACAAAAATCAAAGAGAAATAAAAAGCAAGGTGGGGGTTCTTCTACTGAAGATAATGATGAAGCAAAACCTGATTTTCCAGAAGAACCAGAAGAAGAACCAGAAGAAGAGGAGGAGAGAGAACAAGAGGAAGAGAAGAAAAGTAAAGAAGAACCAAATATTTTATGGTTTTATTATTTGATTTTTTTTATTCTTCTCTTACTCTTATTTATACTCCTTGTTTTATTTTGGAGCAAAAGGAGAAAAGAAAATGAAAAAACATAAAATAAGTAAAAAAGCGGCTTATGCGATGTTTGCAGTACTTGCAGTTGCATTAGCTTCAACGCTAGTAAGTGCAGCACTTTTAACCTATTTTGGAAAAGTGCAGACAACAATGGATGTAGCACAAAGTGTGCAAATAGATGGACAAAACTGGGACCAAACCATTATTCATGACCTACCAGATGCTCAAGCAGGATGTTGTTACTGTTTTGAACATGAAATAACAAACAATGGTTGTGAAGCAATAGCATTAGATTTCACCGAATGGGGAGAACCAGACCTTGAGGGTATTGAAGTAACCTATAAACAAAGATGCTATCTTGATGAACTTGTTATTGATGTTCTTGATGGAATAGCTGATGATAGTTTTGATGTTTATGTAGATGGAACTCTTGTCTATAGTTATACAAATGGTGACCCAATCAACGACCCAGAGGTTTGGCATATTCATAACATACCATTAGGTCAATTTATGATTCCTTGTTATGGAACTCATACAGTAAAAATTGATGCAACTGGTCCAGCTTGGGATTCTTGGTCAACATATGGACAACTTGGTGTAGATAATATTGAGTTGTATTGTGGTGTATGTCATACATTATGTGACAGTGTTGATATAGGAAACCCAACCTCAGAAGCAGGACATAATCTACAAGATTGGGGACCAATTGAACCAGCTACTAATGGTGGCAATTGGGGTGGTATCAATGATTGTTGTGCAACTTGGACATCATCTGACCAAAACACATGGGCGACAGTTGATTTAACCTGTGAATTTTGTGAGTGTGATTGTGAGAAACCTGATATGGACTTACCATTTACATTAGAGCCAGAAGAAACTTTACAATTTTGTATCTGTTATAAACTAGATATGCTCTTAATGCCAGGTCAGTATACAATACATCATAAGCTTGTGCCAGCAACAATTTAAGGTGAGAATCCCTCACCTTTTTATTTTTTAGTATCCTAATAAAACTATTAATTTAATAACAACTTTTAAATATGAAGAGTTAATTTTGGATTAAGGTGGAATATATGAAGAGAGAAGAAACAGTAGTAATATGTGAAAGATGCGGAAAGAAAATAACATTGAAAGCAAGTAAAATCTTAGGTCTAAGAAAATCAGCACCTTATCCAAAGAATTGGGCAAAGATTTGGAATAAAAAAAGAGTTTGTGAAAATTGCTATGATGATTTTTTAGAAATGTGGCAAAAATATATGAACTCAGGAATAGTAAAACAAGAAATTGAATTACAACATTAAGTAGGGGCATTAAGCCCCTTTTTATTTCTATTAAATAAAACATAACCTTTAAATAAAAAGAAAACAATTTAATAAGTGATGTTATGGTAGTATATTGTGAAGTTTGTGGTTGTAAAATAACTAAAAGAAATTTTTGGAGCCACAAACACAATGAATATATACAGAAGTGATATAATGAATCAAAAGGAAATGTTAGAAAAAGGATATTATTGCAATGAAGAAAATGCTAAAAAAATAGAAGACTTAGTTAAGAAATATCAAAATAGAACTGAAAGAATTAAATAGAGGTATTAAAATGAATAGAAAAAAATTTAAATTTAATCCAAACCCGAAGCCGTTTAGACCAAGACCAATGAATAAACCTTTTAAACCATACAGAGCCCGTCCACCAACCAGACCAGAAAAACCAGAACCTGAACCAGAAATTGATGAACATTATTGGTCAGTAGAAGAATGGGAAGATTGGGCAGAAGAACAATATCTTAATAATGAAGATGCTCAATTACCAGAATGGTTTATAAAGAAAATGGAAGAAGAAGAATAATAATGAAAGTAAACAAACCATTTATAATATTCATAATAATAATCATAGTTGGATTATCAGCTATTAGTTATTATGGTATTAATTACACTTCAAAATCAATGACATGGGAGCAATTAGAAATAGAAGGAAAAATCAATGAATTGATATTGTATAATACTTTTCCTAATAATGAATTATTAGTAACTTTTACAAATGGAGAGTTTGTATTGATTACTAAAAATTTTATGGGCTCTTATGCATATCTTAGTCAAGTACCTGAAAATGCAACTGTTAAAATTGAATATAAAAAAAATGGATTTAATGAAGTATATGTAAAAGAAATAAAGGTGTTATAAAAATGACCAGAAAATATAAATCAACTAAATACAGAAGATTGTATATTACTATGCCAGAGGATGTATATGCCAAACTTGAGAAGATGGCTGAAAAGGAATTTAGAAGTAAATCAAATATGATTGTCAAACTAATAATGGAAGGAGGAAAATAAATGCCATTTGATATGACTAAATTAAAAGGATTTTATGGAATGCTGTTGAAAATTGCAATGATAATTACTGTTGTTTGGGGACTATTATCTTTTGTTGCTTATGCTGGTGGAGGCGGTAATGTTATAACATATTTAGGAAAATCAGAATTTATAATGTTTATAACATTTTTAATATTAGAATGGACAGGCTTTTTAATATTAAAAGGAAAATTTCATCCTCCAACTGATGTTAGACCAAAACAGAGACCACCAACAAGAGCACCAGTGCAACAAGTACCAACACAAGTTCCTTATCAAATAGAAGTAGATGTTTGCAGTATTTGTGGAAAAGAAAGACCATTATCTGTATTAAGAGAATTTCATGATGATTATGGTTATTCAATTGTAGTATGTGAAAAGTGTTTAAATGAATCAACAAAATAGGAAAGTAATTAAATTTGCTGGTTACATATTCACAATGATTACTGCTATTATGTTTTATAATCATTTATTTGTTGCATTATTTAATCCTGGATATCATGTTACAGTATATTTTGATTATTATGGAGAAGGGTTTATTGAATTAATATTTTTTATTATCTTTATACCATTTATAATATTTACTTTTCTATTAGAAGTAATTGATATTATAAAAATCAAACAACTTGGAAAGAAAAAAGACCAAAATAAACTTTTTAAGGGTAAAACTATTAAATAATCCACAACCTTTATATATTAGGTAATACATGTAGGTATTGGGAAAAGTCCCAGGAAGTGAAAAAATATGGAAACAGAAAGTAAGTCAAAATATATAGAGGCTTGGAATAGGCATATAAATAACTTGACCATTTTGGCATTTTGTAAAGACGACAATTTGTCAAAAAGAATAATAGAGATTAGAGATGAGCTTTTAAATATTGTGCCAAAAGTCGCAGATGTAAAGTCATTTGAGGAGGATTAAAAGATGGTGTTTTGTCCAGAATGTAAAAACAGAATGAAAAGAGTTGATATTGAAAAAACAGATAATGAGAATTATATTTGTAAAAATTGTAAAACAACTTGGCTTATTGTTTATTGCGGTAATTTGGAGGACTAAAAGATGTTTAGATGTGCATATTGTGGTTATCCACTTGAACAGAAATATGGCAACACAAAAAGTCTAATTGCTTTTGCTCAAATTGAATGTCCAAATTGTAATGCTAAATTAAAAGAACTTGAAGATATAGAGGAGGATTAAAAGATGAAAGTTGCTACAGTATTATGGATTGATAAGTTAGGAAACAAGTGGGACAGTGGTCCAATGATGCCTACTGACTATAATAATTTCATTGACAAAGTTAAAACAAGTGGTGGAATAGTATTAGAACAAAGTTACAGGGAATATGATATTCCCTTAACTTATAATAATAGAACAGTTCACCAAACAATTACAGCAATGGACATGGTGGGAATAATAGTAGTATTAATTTCAATGGTTGCAGTTGCTAAAATACTGGGGTGGTTTTAAAATGGCAAAAAATGTACAAGATACAGTATTTGAAATAATTAAGTTTGCACGCCAGTCAGGACTACCTTCACTTAGAAAGGCACAAATCATGGAAGAAGTAAAAAAGACACCATTAGAAAAATATGACCATGAAAGTTATGAAAATGATAATGTAACTAAATTAGAAAGAAAAATAGACCAGGCATTATATCAATTACATAAAAACAAAAGAATCAAAAAGCGTGGAAAGGGTTGGACAATAAATAGAAAACAACAAAATTACAAACCAATCATTTGTAGTCATATTGAACAAAGAGGAGATAGATATTATTGTCCAATAAAGAAATGTTACATTGCTAGTCCAAAGGACCAATGTGAACTTTTACACACATCAGTATTTACAGGAAAGGGTTGGGCAAAAGGTTCAGAGCCAATGTGCCCAGGTTATACTAATAGAGCATCAACTAAAATAAGTAAAGAGTTTTCAAAGAAGTTAATTGATTTGCATGATGACAAAGAATCAAAAGAAAGAAGATATTATGCCCGTAATTCAATGGACCCATTGTCAAAGTTTTACCAACCAGAATTGGCAAAAAAGAAAAAGGAAGATTAAAAATGAAAACAATAATTCAATGTAATGAATGTGGTCATAAATTCAAGAGAACAATATCAAAAAACACATTTGAAATACAATGTCCAAAATGTAGAGGATATGATACAGAGGTATATTAATGATACGTCAAAGATGTTTAGATTGTGGTTATACAGTTTACGTATGTGAAGATGTTAAGCCCTTTGATTTTTGTCCTCAATGTGACAGTGCAAGATTGGAGAATTTACAATGAATGAATTTACAATGATAAGAATCAAAAGAACAACACACGAAAGACTAACAAAGTTAGGTCGTAAAGGACAAACTTATGATGATGTAATAAATGATTTAATTAATAAAGTGAAATCATGGACATAATAAAAGGAATATTTGCAATAATAATGTTGTGTGTTATATTCATATTGATATTTTGGATTATAACACCTACAACACCAACTGTATTCTATCACAAATTAACTATAGATACACATGGTATTGATACTTATTATTTAACAATACAATCAAATACTAATGAGGATACTTATACAGTTGTTAATGAAAATTTTAGTAAAATATTACCACATGGAGAATATCATTTAGAGGCTTGTTATTGGAATGTAAATAATACTAAAAAATGTGAAGGTCAAAGAATATGGTTAGATGAAGATTTAATTGTTCATTTCTTTGTGGATGTGATTGATTGAACTATAATACAATGATAGTAGATGGACCTTACTTGGCTCATAGAAGTTATAGTGCTCCATACAAACTTACAACCAAAGATGGAAAAGATGCAACTATGATTCATTCCTTTATGAGAAGTCTTAATGCTGTATATAAAAAAGTCAAGCCAAAAGAGACAATAGTTGCTTGGGAATCACATGGAACAACATCTTGGCGTAGAGAAATATATCCTGCCTATAAACCTTCTAAGTCTATTGATATCCAATATGTAAATCAATTAAAAGATGTCCAAATATTATTATATCTATTTGGAGTTAAACAGTATACAGCCCCTAAAAATGAGGCTGATGATGTAATTGCAAAGTTAGTTAAAATAAATAAACACAACACAATCATATTTACCGTTGACAAAGACATAATGCAATTAGTCAATGATAATTGTCATGTTTTTAATGATAAAACAAAAGAAATATTTGATATATCAAAAGTAAAAGAAAAGTTTGGAATATATCCTTTTCAAATTCCAGACCTTTTAGCAATAGTAGGAGACAAGGCAGATAATATAGAAGGAATAGAAGGTTATGGTTATAAGAAAAGTATTAAAATATTAAAAGAATATGGAATGATAGAAAGTATATCAAATAAGGAGCCAGTAAATAAATATAGAACAAAACTAATAATCAACAAGAGATTAACTAGACTTAATGATAATTGTCAATTAGAAAAATATACTTTTAATGGAACAAAAACAATAGAATCAATATTAGATAAATATGAGTTAGTAAAAATGAAAGAAAATATAAATCAATACAAATCAATTAGAGGCGAAAGGTAAAATGATACTTCCTGGGATAGTTATGCATCCAGACCTATCTATCACTACCAATCATTTTACCCGCTAATTCTATTAAAAAAATAATAAGATTTATATAAGATATAAATAAATATATATGTATATTGGGGAAGGCAAGAAAAATGTTAAGATACGAATATAGAAATACGTTTAGTAGAATAGTAAAATCATGTAGGGACTGTTTAAATTATGATACTTGCGATAATTATACAATGAAAACTAAAAATGAACTTGGTCCATGTATGGATGCAAGATTTGAGTATAAACATCCAAAAGTTACTAATGAAAATGCTAGTTGGGTTTTATTTCAAATACAAAGAGAAGTAATGTTGTCAAAAAATGTTGCAAATAGTATAATACAGGAACATAGATTAAATTGGCAAGCAGCAGAAACTCTTCAAAGTGATTTATCTAGTAGACCAACAGTTACTGAATGTTGTGGTCTTAGAATTGCTATGGAAGCAACTGGACAATTTTTAAGAGATAAAAGAAATGAAGTTTCATCTACTATTTTAGGGAAGAGTGATTTTTTAAGAAGTTTTGTTATTTCTTTTATTGATACTTATATTGAGGTTGAAGGTAAAACTGTTAAAGTATATAGTCACAATTGGCCTTTTATAGAATATTTAGAAAAAGCAGTTGAAAAAGAAAATTATACTTTATATAAAATTACAAAAAGTAAAGAAAATAATAATGGAAATAATAAAAGAAAAAAGGTTAAAAAAGTTAAAAAAGTTGCTTGATATGACTGGAATAAATTATGAAAGAGAATTAAAGGAAATATTACATTCAAAAGGTTGGTTAGTATTTAGAAGTGCTGGTTCTTTTGTATGTGATTTGATTGCTTTAAGACCAAATGAACATAAATTAATAGAAGTAAAATCAACTAAAAGAGATAAGTATTATACTTCAGATAGCAAGGAACAATTTGATGTTCTTAATAATTTGGCAAAAGAAGGATTTAATGTTTGGTATTATATGAGATGGAAGAATAAGAAACCTAAATGGAGTACTTATCAATTACCATTGGAATCTTATCCCATCTTTTTATTCAAAAAGGAAAAGGAGGTGAATTAAAATATGCCATTTGGTGATAGAACAGGACCAAGAGGTCGTGGACCAAGAACTGGTAGAGGATTAGGATTTTGTTCTGGTTCTAAAACGCCTGGTTATTCTAAATCAGGTCCTGGATTTGGTCGTTTTGGTAGAGGCTTTGGTCGTGGTTTTGGTCGTGGTTTTAGAAGACCTTACTATGGAAGAAGATATACAAGAAGTATGCCAGAAGAAGAACCAGAAGAATAAACTATTAAAATAATCATAGTCTTTAAATACTATTAAACTATTATTTTTTGTAGGGATAAGATGGTGCAAAAAGTTAAAATTAGGAAAGGAGAAAAGAAAATAAGGGTTCATTTTATGTATAATACTGACCTTGTTGAAATAATGCAAAGTCATAGAGGATGGTGGTTTAGAAAAGAAAAATGTTGGCAGTTTCCTTTATGGAAATTAGAACCACTTTATGATGAATTAACAACAAAACATTATAATGTAGAGATTACTAAATTAATAGAGCAACCAAAAAAAGAAGATAAAAAACAATCAAAGTTAAAAATAGATTATTGGAAAGACAAAGATACAGTATCAGTTTACGGAAGATGTAAAAAATGTGGAGAGATTGGTTTTGTTGATAAAAAGGGTATATGTGTAAAATGCAAATAAAACCTTTAACTTATAAGGTAAAAGCAAAGGTGAAAATGATGTATGAGAATAGTTTGGAAATAGCGAAAAAACTTGAAGCAATTGCTGATGATATTTGGAATAATGAATCATATGAATTTGATGATAATGCTGAATGTTGTTTTATGGAAAGTATTGCAGAAATTTGTCAGCAACAATATGAAATGATTTTAATGTATATTGGCAAACTTAAAGATAAAAAATTGTTAGAAAATGATTTGTCAACTATTAAAAAGAAATAAGGTAAAAATACAAGGTGGATAGATGGTTGATATATTGGCGTTAAAAGCGTTATGCCTAAAACGATATATCAAGCATCCCACAAACTAAGGTAAGAGGTAAAAATACAAGGAGAATAAGATATGTCTGGAACGTGTCCTGAATGTGGAATGGGCTTAATAACAATTAGTGGTAATGTTATTGATGGTTTCATTTGGGAATGTGTTGGTTGTGATAGCCAGTTCATTCTATTAGGGATTACTGAAATATGGAGTAAGGTAAAATAATGTCAACATTAATACAACTATTTGATGAAAAGAAATGTATGGAATCTGGTTGTTCTTTAATTTGGGTAAATAGAAACATAGCAACTTGTTATGGTATTCCTGAAGAATGTGAATTTAATAGAAAGAATGGTTATCCAAAAGAAGTTGATGAATCCGTGATGCTTAATCCAGATAACTAAGGTAAAAACTCAAGGTGAAAAGAATGAAAAGACCAGATAAAATAATTAAATATTTTCATGTGGATAAAGAAAGAGATAGAATCTGGGTTGATTTTAATGGTAAACCAAGTCATAGTTATGTTATAAAAATTCCTTATTGGCTTGGTCGTGCATATAGACTTGGTTATAAATGGGTTAAAATTGAAATTGATACTAATGGTAAATCTATGAATCAAATGAGAAAAGAAGAAACAAAAGAATATTCACAATATTTCAAAGAGAACTGGTCAGATAAAATGAATAAGATGCGAAAATTAAATCATAATTATCTGTTAATTTCACATCATGGTAAAGGTAAGGGTTGGTTTAAGTCTATTGAGGATTATAATAATTATCATAGAGAATTAAATGAGTTGAATAAAAAGTATGGAGTAAAAAGACCATAGTTAAGGTAAGAACTCAGGGAGTTTAGACCGTTAGGATTCTAAGCCACGTGGTAAGTTTGTTACTCTGGTCAGGGCTTTAATGCCCTTCTCCCTGTCTGAATAAAGAATAAGGTAAGATTACAATGAAAATAAAAGAAAATATTACTATTGAAAGATATTCTGACCATAAGTATTTTGTATCTTCAAAAGGTGAATTTGATTTACATATTTGGACTAAAAGCCAAATATTAAAGTTTTTGGATGATAGACTTGTAGATGAAGATGACGAAGTAGATTATTCAGAATTAGTAGAAGTAAATTAGTAAGTTAGAAGGTAATGGAAAATGAAAGTTGAGTGTAAGATTTGTGGGGAAATATTTGATAATTTGAATTTAGATGAACATTTTAAACTTAAACATCCAGATATTTTTTGTTTATATAAAAATAGTGATGAATACAAAAGAAAACATAGATGGGATTGTATTAAAAATATAAAATTCAAATTAAAATTTTTAAGGTAGAAATAATATGTTGACTAAAGATATGAAAGAGTATTTGATTGTTCAACAACAGAATATGATTGATGAGCATAAGAAGGGTATTCGTTGGCATGAGGATGCTATTAAAAATTGTGAAAGAAGGATTAAAGAATTATCGTAAGGTAGGAACGTAAGGAAAATGATAGATGAAATTGTAGATACTATGGTGGATGTTGCTATGGAGTTTGAAGAATTAGAACCAAAGGAATGTATTGGAGTTTTTGTTTCTGGAAAGCATACTTTTGAAATATGGAAAGGTGATAAGTTGATACACTTTAGAATATTTCATTATCCTTATTTTGGTGAGTTTACTTTTCCAGAGAAAGAATTAGGTAAGATAGTTTCTAAATTAAGAACGTAAGGTAAAACCTAAAGGTAATTGATATGAAAGAAATAGAAGTAGGTGAAGAATTTATATTACATTGGTTTGAATTTAAATATAAAAAAGCATTAGTAAATATTTCATATAATAATGAAAATGATAAATTGGAATTAGAGATAAAACTAGGGGTTAAAGGAAATGAGTAATATTGAGATATGGTTATTATTACTTACAATATCTTTAGGTTTATTAACAGTAGTTGTTTATAGAATATTATTGATGTTGGAGAAGTTGGATAAAAATGGATGAAGAAGATATTAAAATATTATTGGCACTAGGCATTGGAGTTGCTTCTTGTACAATGATAGGATTGATATTAGGAATATAAGGTAAAAAGGTAAGGAAATGATAACATTAACTCTTTACAAACAATATTTCGATTGGATACTAGAAGGAAAAAAGAAAGAAGAAGCAAGAGTATCAAAATCATATTGGTGGAAAAGATTATTTGATGAGAATGGTCTTAAACATGATAAAATCAAATTTGTAAATGGATATGGAAATCATAGACCTTGGATGATTGTTGAATGTCTTGGTTATGAAATTGATGATGTAGACAAAATTATATATTTAGAATTAGGAAAGATATTAGATAAAGGAAATATAATGTATGGAGTTCAACCAAAATGATTGTTATACTTATAATAGTTGGTTTGTTTCTTGCTTTTACATCAGGGACATTATTTGGAATGTATATATTTGAAAAATATTGTTTAAAAAAAATAAGGTAAAAATTGAGGGAAAATAATGTTTGATTGGATAGAAACATATGGGTATCCAAAAAATGAACTGCTTGGAAAAGGAATTTTTAGACAAACTTTAGGATGGTTTTTTATTGGTATTCATGAAGATGAACCAGCATGTTATGTAGAATTATATTTTAATGACGACTCAAAAGTATCTTTAGTGTTTGATTACTTTTTTTCTGGTGCTGAAATTGATTTAATAACACCAGAAGATGGAATACAATGTCCACAATGTGAAGATAACAATACAATAGTTGTTAGGAATAACCTATTCAAGCATTGGGAAGGAAAATGTAGAACCTGTGGCAAAGCATGGGTGATAAGGTAAGATTGTAATGAAAGAATATATAATAACATTTAAATCAATTCATAATGGTATTGTGAATAATACTGCATATAGAATTGATTATAAAAAATATGAGATGATAAAGAAGTTTACTAAGAATTGTTTAAAAGGTAAAAGTAAACATCATAAGGAAGGAACTAGAAATCTAAGGTAAGACTTAAAGGAAAATAATTAGTTATTTAAAAATGAAATAGGAGTAATAATAATTTAAGGTTTTCACTAAAAAACAATTTCATAGTTATTAAATTTATTGTCTAAAAAACCAAAAAATTAAAAATATCTTACACTTATAATAAAGGTGAAAGTATGGAGATAAGCGAAATATTTTATAGTATACAAGGAGAGGGACCACAAGTAGGAATGCCAGCATGGTTTATAAGAACAACTGGATGCAATTTAACTTGTACATACTGTGATTCTAAATATGCCTGGAAAAATGGAAAAGAAATGAACATAAAACAAATTAACAAACAAATCAACAACAATTGCAAAAATGTTGTTATTACTGGTGGAGAACCCTTCCTTCAAGAAGATTTATTAGATTTGATATTGTTATTAGGAGACAAAAATATATATGTAGAAACAAATGGAACTATATACAAATCAAATTTAATAGGAATGGGAATATTCATAGTAAGTCCAAAGCCACAATTCCTTGATAATAATTATTTAAAAGTATTACAAAAATGGAAAAATCATAGTACTTTTAAATTTGTAATAAATGATAAAATAGATTTTGATAATGCTTTAAAATTATGTTTGAAACTTAAAAAGAAAGAAAATGTTTACTTTATGCCACAGGGTGTTAAAGCAGAAAAGTTAAACAATGTTATGAAAAAATTAGTTGAATGGACAAAGGAAGAAGCATCATTTGCAAGAATTACACCAAGGTTGCAAATTCAATTATATGGGAATAAAATGGGAACATAAGTAAAATGTAAGGAAAAAACTATTAAATAAACAATAACCTTTATAAGGTATAAAAATAATTTGGTTATTAGTGGTATGATGAATTTGGAAAAAATAGTTGATGAAATAATATATGATTTAATTCATCCTACTTTCTGGATTGTATTAATTATTTCAATAGTACTTATTCTTTGTAATTGGGTGATATGAGAATGATAATATTTATACTTACGATAATTGGTTTGGTTCATATTGGTATTGGACTAATTATCTTAGGAGATATGTAAAAATGATTCCGATTAAGCGTTATAAAAAGTGTTTTACAACAAAAGAAGGTAAAGTTATTGAATATATTGAAATAAAAGATTTTGAAGATATTATCAAAACTTTTAAATTAGAACTTAATAGATATTTAAATAAAAAATTAAATATAAATAAAAAACCTTGAATAAGGGTGATATGATGAAACGAGTGTTAGAATTAAAGTTAGTTGCTTTATGTAGTCTTTTCATTGGTCTTGCAGTTGGTTTTATTATTGGGAAGGTAGCATGAATCGAAGGGATATGAAATTAAATAAGCATCAGGCAAAAATATATTACGAAGCATTGATGCATGAACATTTTATTAAAAAACCTTACAGTTAGGTGATATGATGAAGTTGCGTAGAGGTATATGTAAATATTGTGGTAAGAAACGTTTTGTTAATCGTAAGGATGAATGTTTCTGGTGTTTTGATGAAAAGGTTGTAGTTAGGTGATATGAAAATGTCAAAATGTAAAAGTTGTGGAAAAGAAAATGGCGACATACCATATGCCATGCAAGTATTTGTTAAATGTATAAAATGTGGAAAACCTTTAACTTAGGTGATATGAAAAATGTGGTTGTTACTAATATATGAACTTGTCGTAGTAATTTCTTTTGTTGGCTATCTTGGATATATTGCATTTTTTGAAAACCCAAATAGTTTGATAATAACTATTATAATTGTTTTAGTTTGGTATATATCATTTATGATTTTTATATGCTTACCGTTATTGTTTGAATTAGGATATGATTATATAATTAGTTTTAAAAAACATTATAAATAGGTGATAGATGATGGATGATGTCGGATTTAAATTGGCTATGGGTTATATGTTTGGTTATGCTATTGTGTTGAATGTTATATTTTGGTATAAGGTTATATTTGGGTGATACTGATGGATGATGTAAATAAGTTTATAGGGGAACTGCCAAAAATGATTGAATGGATTAAAGATTTAAATGATATTGAATTAGAACAAGATGGAACTGGAAAAGAATATTATACATCTTTTTTCAATATTTGGAAAGGACTTGATTATACTCCTGACCTTACATCATTGGCGAAGAAAGCTGAAACAATTGTTTATGATACTTTAGTTGATGGTCCTATTCATAAACATTATGAAAATCCATTATCTTATGAGTTATCAGATGATGCTAAAAGATATTATTGGGTTGCAGGTGATATTTATACTTATGTTATTTGGTTACAAGAACCAAATAGATTTCCTGATAAAACTAGATTGTATTTTGATAAGATATATAAAAAATGGATTAAAAAACCTTACATTTAGGTGATATGAAAATGGATTTGATAATATTAGTATTAGGAATTGTTCTTTTAATATCTGGTATTGTTATGATTTGGTTGCGTTGGTGTTGTGATGAAATGGTTGCTTTGTCTTGGCTTATGTTTTTTGGTGGGATACTTTTAACTATTGTTGGTTATTTTGGTGAACCAATAAACCTTTTAATATGGAAATGAAAAAGATGAATAAGAAACTTAAAGAAAACCTTGAACTTGAGGTGATATGAGAATGAAATGTAGAGATTGTGGAATAAGAATACCATATTGGAAAAATATAAAATTACCTTGGTATAAAAGGAGATGTTGGATTTGTCAAGAACAATGTGATTATTTGGATAATCAAATATGGTTTAATTTGGAAATATTATGTGGCAAAACAAAAACACAAGTTAAAAAAGAAATGAAAGATGAATATTTATTTGGAGATGGGTGATACGTAATGTATTGTGAAAATGAATTAATATTAATTGGTAGTTGGATTGGCGCAGGGTTTCTCGGTGGCACTATAATGTATTGGTATATAATTTGGAAGTTAAATAAGAATGGTTATCATTATAAAAACCTTACAAAGTGGTGATATGAGATGTTAGAGGATTGGAATGAAAAAGAAAAGTGGACACTTGCTATTGGTATTGGTTGTAATGTTTGGATTGTTATGTTGATGCTTTTCCTTGTAGTCGGGTGATAAAAGTTAAAGGTTTTGTTATGAAACAAAGAACAATCAAAGTATGGAATAAAACAGTAATCATAAAAAATGTGCCAGATTATTATACTGATGAAGAATTAATAGAATGGACTAAAAAGAAATTAGTATCAATAACAATTAAAAATCAAAATAGGGAGGCAAGTTAAAGTGAGAGTAATATGTGAGGAATGTGGAAAAATAGCAAAAAAGAAGCCAGGACAATTAAGAAAATTTAAACATCATTTTTGTAATAGAGAATGTTATCTTAAATATAAAAGTAAACATCCAGGTGATTTTCCACCAAAAAAGGTAGATAAATCTGCTTATTATAAAATAAAGGCTTTTGCCAATATAAGAAAAGAGTTAATGGAGAATTAAAATGAAAACATCAATTATAGTAACAACAGAAAAAATAGGATTTCATCAATATAAAGATGCACCAGAAAAAGTAAAATTTTTAAGGAATTTACATAGACATAAATTTTATATCAAAGTGGGATTACCAGTAACTCATGATAACAGGGAATTAGAATTTTTTACAGTTCAAAGAGAGTTAAATGATTTTTTGAAAAATAAAAAGGTAGTTGGAAGTTGTGAGATGCTTGCAAGAGAAATAAAGAAATGGGCTGATAAAACATATCAAAGAAAGTGTTGGTGTGAGGTCTGGGAAGATAATGAAAACGGAAGTAGAGTTGAATAACTATTAAAGACCACCAAAAAATATTTAAAGATATAATTACATAATGATATATAGGTGATGTTATGCAAAAATATGTAACATTTGATGATGTTGAATTTGTAGAAAACAAAATCAAAAAACTTGATTATTATCCGACTCCTAACCAACTTTGGAAAGAGATGAAAGGAAGGTTTAAAAGAAAATGCGAACTTGGAACCATCATTGAATATTTTTTAAATGAAAACAAAATTATTTTTGATAAAAGAGATGGCACAATTATTTGGATTCATAATCCAAAACTTGATAAAGTATTACAAAAAAGAGGGTTTGTATTTTTATGACCTACAATGTAATAATTGATAAGAAAAGTGAAAAGAAAGTTTACAAAATATTAAAAAAGAATAATTTGGAACATCATTTTGATAAAGCTGTTAATGTTTTAAAAAATGATAAAGAAGCAGGAAAACCTGTTCCAAAAAATAGAATACCAAAACAGTTGATTAAAACATTTAATATCAATAACTTATTTATTTATGATTTAGTTAGAAAACATCCTGGGTGGAGATTGCTTTATACTATTAAACCTGATGGAAGTATTAGTATAGTAGTAGTAATTTTACAAGTTTTAAACCATCATAGATATGATAGAATGTTTAATTATTGAGGATAAAATGACAGAAAATAAAACATCAATATTGTTTCAAGTTCCAACTGAAGAGTATTATGAGTTATTAAAACTTAAAGGAACCAAAACTACTTGGTATGATTTTTTTATACCAGATAAATTGAAAAAATAATTTTTAGGTGATAAAATGTTATGGTATCTTCCACTTGAGCCACTTGAAATGCGTTATACAAAAATGCAAGATGAAGTTACTTGTAAAGCATTTCAAGAAGCAAATATCAAATATGTAAAAGTAGAAGGGAAACCTTTAACAGAAGATATTCAAACTGGTGCTTTTTTAGATGCAAATTCCACTACTTATTACAAAGCAACTCAACTTGCACTTATTGCAAGAGCCTTTCAAAAAGGACAAATCAAACCATATGATTCTTTTTATATTAGTGATTTATGGTTTCCAGGTATTGAAGCAATCAAATATATGGCCTTCTTCAATAAAGTAGAACCTGTTTACATTTTTGGGATACTACATGCAGGAAGTTTTACACCAACTGATTATGTCAATGCTCTTAAATCATGGGCAAAGCCTTTTGAATATTCTATACTTAAAATGTGTGATGGTATATTTTTGGGTTCAGAACAAGGACGGCAAGACATCATAAAGACTTTTAATATTGGATATAATGAATTAGAAAAGCTCCATGTTACTGGACTTGCTTTTGATTCTTTGAGATTAAATAAATACAAAATTAAATGGGAAGAAAAAGAAGACATAATCATATTTCCACATAGATTGGATAAGGAGAAGCAACCAGATTTAATGAAGGCAATATCAAAGTTTTTTCCTGAGTGTGATTTTTTATTTACACATGAGCATAAATTCTCAAAGGATGAGTATTATAAACAATTAGCAAAATCAAAAGTGATGTTCTCTGCCAGTCTTCAGGAGAACTTTGGATATAGTGCTTTGGAAGCCATAACGTTAGGTGTCAACCCTATATTGCCAGTGAATAATACGGATTACAAGTATATTTATCCAGTTGATGTTTTGTATAATACTTTTGAGGAGGCGGTGGAGAAGATTAGATATTATTTAACACATCAAATTGATTTGTCTAATATTGCTAAGTATTATGATACTAGTATAGATAGACAAGTAAAGGTAATGAAAAAATTTATGGAGAGATAAAATGAAAACCATCATAAAAGAATTTGAAGAATATGAAAAAATGAAGGAAAAGGAATATAAAGAAATGGAAAGGAAATCAAAATGAGCAATCCAAATTTCATAGAAATAATTATAATAATATTTGCTGGCATTGCTATGATATGTTTTAGTTTATCTTTTTACTATCTTTATAAAAAATTAAAGTCATATGATAAATTAGAAAATATATTTGTAGAACTTAGTGATAATATGAAAAAAGAAATAGAAAAATATTATATGGAGGAGGAGAAATGAGCAATCCAAACTTTATTGAAAAAGAAACAGTTCAAGAAGCTAATGAAGTAGACCTAAACATTTATAGATGGTCTGAACGGATGAGTGCAAAAACAGGTAAGTATGTCTTTATCCTTAGAGCAGTAAAACTTACTGATAAATAGAAACTATTAAAAATAACAATAACTTTAAATAGTAAAAATATAATTTGGTATTTATAAGAATAAATGTTGGGAATAATGGCTTGATGTCAAAAAACTCAACAAGTAAAACAGGCAAAATCCACAGCCTGGAATATGTGGACAGACCATAAAGGAGGTAAGATATGAAACCTGAATATGGTATGGAATTGTACACTTTCGACAAAAACAACATTGATAAAGTTATAATAGTGAATCCAAGACGACAACGACCTAAACAAGTATTAAGTATTTATAGAGAACTTATGCAGGGAAAGTTTTTTGATGCTTGTTTAGTTATTAACAGAGTTAATGGTAACATTAGAGTTATAGATGGACAACACAGAATATCAGCAATGAAAAAATATTTTCAAGAAAATTCTAAAACAAAAATAGGGACATTTATGGCAGTTTACAACAATTTAACAAGAGATGAGGAAAGACAAGTATATACAAGATGGAATAGTGCAACAAGACAAAACACTCATGATTTTATAAATAGTCATAAAGAGGTAATAACAATGTATAAAAGATTTATTAAGGAATTACCTTGTACTATTTATGGAAGTAAAAATAAAATGAGGCTTAAAAACATAGCAGATGGATATTTTTCTGCAAAAGAAAAAGTATTTCCTGGTGGAGTAACTTATACAAATTATGACTTTGTACAAGAGTTACAAAAATTAACAGATGCAGATATGGATACTTTAATAGATACTTTTAATATTTATTATAGTTCATTTAATCCCTATGACCATACTGACTTTGTTAATTTAGAAGCATTTAAAACAACACCATTTGTAGCACTGTTTACAATAATACATCAAAATAAAAGTAGATTAGGTAGAGATTACATTATAAAGAAAATGCAAAATTTAAGTCCTGCAATAATTTCTACGCACAATGTTAGTGGTCGTAAGTATTGTATAAATGCATACATATCATTTAAAGCTGTTCTTAATAATGGAACAACAAACCCTGCAAGAAAATTTAATTAAGGAGAGAGTATATGTATAAACTTTCTCTTTTTTATTTTTTGACTAATGTAGGAAGAACGTTTGATAAATATGTTAACTGTGGGCAGTTGTATAGTTGTACAGCAAACCTTTATAAAGGGCTAAACAATGTTTACTATTGCCCTTCAATGGTGAGGGGAGGAAGTAGAAAAAAATGAAAGAAAGAAAAAAAATTGAAAAAAAAATGAGGCAAGAATACAACGAAAGCAAGTTTGCAACACAAAAAGGAATACCAGGAATATTGTCAATGTTAGCAGAAAGATATGTTAACCAAAAAGGTTTGACAGCATTAGAAATATGTAGAGAGTTAGGAATGAATTCCAAAACAAGAAAAGCTGCTATAGATGAACTGAAAAAAACAAATATAATTAGGACAGAAAAAATCAACAACAAGGAAGAATATTTTTTAGTGGAAGACAAATCTGGTTGGGCAAGACGTCTTGCTTATAGTTTTCATGCTATAATTCAACTGCGTGATGCTTTGTCCAAAAAAACAAAACTAAATGTAGAAGATGAAATTTTAACCAAACAAGTAGATGATAAATTTCTTCATTTAGACCTTGTTAAAAAAGGAAATGGACACAAAGGACATTTTGATTTTGATAGTATAATCAAGCCTGGTCTATTTATAGAATCTAAAAAATTAACAAGAGAGAACGGTAAAATAATTTGTAATTATTCTCCAGAACAACAAATGTTTGCAAGAGAAGAAGTAGCAAAGGGTAACAAATGTTACGTAGCAGGACCTTGTGATAGAAAAAAATCATTTTATGTCTTAAAACTTGATAATGGTATTTTCAATGAACATACAGAAGTTTGGAGAGGTAAAATAGAAGACAATGAAATAATGGAAGAATGGGGAAACAAAAATGAATTTAGAGGAAATTAATTTTCCTCTTTTATTTTTAAGGGGTGATGATGTTGTTAGATGATTTGACTAAAATGATATTTGTGGACAACTTAAATTTTGATAAATTAAGAAAAGAAGAAAAATTGCCTTTAGATGTTTCCTGTATCTATTTTTTGTTTAATGATTGGGAGCTAGTATACATTGGAGAAACAAAAAATTTAAGATATAGAATTTATCATCATTACTATAATTTACAATGTGTGTTTCCAATTAATGTTTCCTTGTATACAGATGAATATTACAAACCGTTTAATAAAGTTGGTTATATTCCTTTGAATGATTTATCTTACAAATTAAGATGGTATTTAGAACAAAGTTACATTGATGAATATGAACCAAAATTTAATAAAGAAAGATTAATATAGTTTTGTTTGTCCACTATTAAAAATTCCAAAACTTTTATATACCCATCCTCCGTTATAGGAAATATTTAACTTATTTGATTTATTGGTTATAAGGAGACTTAGGGATGAAAGGAATTCAGCAATCTATTTTCAAGGGCAATACTAACCTTTTTTCATCAGGGTCGGCAATGGTTTTGATTGTTCCAAAATCAGTTGTTCAAGATTTAAAACTTGATGTAGAAAAAAAGAAAGCACATTTTGAAATCTATGTAAACAAACAATCAAAAGAAATAACTTACAAGTTAACAAAAGAATCAGATAAGTAGGAGAGGAAAAAATACTAACATATGAAATTATGCTATCTAAAAAGAATCAATAGGAGAGATAATTAATGGAAATGAATGAATGTCGTCAAAATTTAAGAAACAATAAAAAAATTCAAGAAGCAATCAAAACAATTTTAAAAGAAATAGGAGAGGACCCAAACAGGGAAGGATTGGAAAGAACTCCCTTTCGATATGCCAAAGCCGCAGAGGAATGGTTTGGGGGTTATGGATTTGAAGCTAAAGATGTTTTAAATAGACAATTTTCAGAAACTTGTAATGGAATTATTATGGAAGGACCAATATCATTTCATTCTCATTGTGAGCACCACATAGCGAGCTTCTGGGGAAGTGTTTTTGTGCTTTATATCCCTGATAAATATGTAACAGGTTTAGATAAAATGGTAAAACTTGTTGAAATTTATTCCCGTCGCCTCCAAATACAAGAAAGGTTAACTCAACAAATAGCTGATGGTCTTTATAACAATTTAAAATGTAAAGGAGTTATGGTAGTTATCAAAGCCAAACATTTATGTGTAAGTAGTAGAGAAACTAAAAATGATACTACTTTAACTGTTACATCAGAAGTAAGAGGAGCATTTAAAGAAGATAGTAAGGCAAGAGATGAGGCTTTAAAATTAATTGAAATAAGTAGAGAGTAGGAGAGAAAAATGGTACCAAAAAAGGTAGGCACTCAATATTTACCAGTTAGCATCACTTTTGGAGAAAACCGTCCAGAGTGGCGGTATTCAATGCACTGGTATAAAAAAGATTTTAATGAATGGACAGAAAAATATCATTGTTTTTATTATCCATATTTATTAGTATCTCCATTCGTAACTGGAATGAAAAAGACAAGAAAACGAGATTTTCCCCAAGCAGAATACATAGTTTCAGATAGTGGTGGATTTCAAATTGCAAGTCATAAAGGTCAATATAGTGTTTCAGTATTAGATGTTTTAAGATGGCAAGAACAAATAGCAGATGTTGCCTTTACAGTTGATTATCCTGCTTATTCATATGAATCAGAAGTTAAGGGACAGAGTTATTATACTGATGAATATTTTAATAGATGTATGGAACAATCAAATAAAAATGCTTGGAAAATGCTTGAAGCACAAGAGAATCAAAAGATGGAATTATGGGGAGTAGTACAAGGTGGAAACTATAAAGATTTGAAAAAGTGGTATGATAATTTAACATCAAATCATGAGTTTAAAGGTTATTCCCTTCCTTTAAGAAGTACTTTTATGCCAAGTGCAAAAGATGATTTTATGGGACAACTCCAGTTTGCAAAAGAAATTGATACTAATTTTCATTTCTTGGGAAGATGTGAGCCATTGGCAGTAATTATTCTTGCCAAACTTGCACAAAAAACTAAAAAGTTTTATACTTATGATACTGCTTCAGCCGCTGGAGGTTTAATGTTGGGAAAGTATCATGACCCCTACTTTTTAAGTAGTTGGTCTTTTAGTAAAAAGAAACCAGAATCAAGGGTAAATTTTAATTTAGATGGTCCAACAGGATGTGATTGTCCTGTATGCCAAAAATTCAATGTTGAAGAAATGATAAATGGTTATTATACTTTATTATTACACAACGTTTATGTTAGAAATAGATTTAATAATTTTGTTAATGTTGCAGTTCAAGATGATAATATTTTTAATAATTTAATAAACAAATTTACAAGTGTATCAAGGTACAGAAAACACAAAGATGTTATTAAAGATAAAATAAAATCATTAATTTATGAGGAGAGAAGAACAACAGGTGGAATTAATGATTATTTTTAAGTAAAGGAGAAATAAAAATGCAAGAAGAAAATATAGTAGAAGAAGTAGTAGAGGAACCAGTGCCAGAACCTGCTCCACAACCAGTGGCGCAACCAGTGGCACAGGAACCAGAAGCAGAAGAAGAGGCAGAAGATTTACCCGAGACAAAAGGGGAAAAAGGTCCTGATACTCAAGTAGTATTTGTTACTACAAAAGGTTATGGAATAAGGACAAGTTTTTCTTATTTCAGAAAAGGCCATAGAGCATCAAAGGGTGTAAAAGCAATCATCCTTAATGAAAAAAATGGAGACCTTGCAGGTATGGCAGTTGCCAAAACTGGAGATACTATTTGTGTTATTTCCAAGAAAGGTCAAGCAGCTCTTTTCCCACTAGACAACATTAACTTGAAAAGAAGAGCAATCTTTGGTGTTCGAGTTATGAAGCTTGATGAGGGAGATGAAGTAATAGGAGTAACTGTAGTTTAAAAAGGTGGAAAAGATGGCCGAAGAAAAAACAGCAATTCCAAAGGATGTTGTAGCAAAGTTAGAGAAATTATCAGAGAGAACAAATATATCAACAGGCGAGTTATTAAAACAAATGAAGGATTTAATTGACAATGATGCTCAATGCCAATCTATGACAAATAAGATACATCAAATAAAATATGCTTGTACTTTACTAATAAGAAGATTTTCTATGACAGGAGGAGCAAAAGAAATGTATCTTCGGCCCCTTTCCAAACCAAGGGCAAGACTTACAACATCACAAGGACAAAAAAAGTATGTAGGAGTATTAGCAGGTTTGGTACAAATCATTGATAGAAATAATGATGGAACAGAAAAAGTTGGCGATGTTCAATATGCAGCTGGAACAATTTGGGAAAAAGCAGCTGATAAAATGAGAACTTTATCTCCTAATAAAGTATACAAAACAGCCTTAAGAGTTACAGATGCAAAAAATGGTTTGGAATTGGGCGGAAATGATGCAGCTTTTACAGAGGTTGAACATTCAATGCCAACAAAAGAAGAATATTTTAAAAATAATATAGAATCAGAACTTTCTGATTTGTTGACATTGTTGGATGATATGAAAATTAATAACAGAGATGACCAAACAGATATAAGAGTAATAAAAGGAACAGTCTTAGATTCAAACAGTGGTACTAGTGCAAAAATGGGAGAGTTTGGAAGATATGCCATTACAGATGATTCTTTTATTGGAAAAGATAATTATCCAATGTGGGTTCATCCAGAAGAAGTAGAATGGGGAATTTCATCAGAACTTTATTTTATTGGAACAGTCAATGTTGATAATTCAAATCCAGAAGCACCAATTTCAAGATTTGATTGTCATTTTGTGATTCCTGTTCCAGGTTCAGACCCAATACCAAAAGAAGAAGAGCCAACACCAATAGCAAAAGAATCAGAGGAAGTATCAATGGATGAAATTAATGAAGAATTAAAAGAAGAACCAAAAGAGGAAGCAAAGGAAGAAGTAACAGAAGAGAAAAAACCAGCAGAACCTCCAAAAGAAGAACCAAAAAAGGAACAAACAGAATCAAAAGAACCAGAGAAGAAGGATGATAAAGATACAGAGTTTGCAATTTAGGTGATTAAATGGTTTTAAAGAAGCCAGTAGAAGGAGAAAAACAACCAACAGATTTGTGGAAGGAAGAATTTAAACCTTTTACAATGAAACAATTTGTTGAACAAACTGAAGATGTGGAAAAAATTTTATGGTTTGGAGAATCAAATAGTGGAAAAACACAAGGATATTTAGATGTATTAAGATATCTTAAAAAAATAAATGCACCACCTGAAAAGGTTTGTATGTGTATAGTATTCAGTGATAGAGCAACTGGTATTACAAAGTTATATCACTTGATTCCTAAAGAGTATGTTGAAAGGGTTCATATTTTTCCTATAAGTGATTATGAAGACATGATTAAGG
>Ga0272442_10000118_pt1 | contig 130353 bp, 95 predicted proteins | sample SSMForm2O_FD_200262 | JGI IMG/M metagenome (GOLD analysis project Ga0272442, IMG submission 200262) | Marine sediment archaeal communities from Little Sippewissett salt marsh, Falmouth, MA, United States - SSM-Form-2O | ecosystem: Environmental > Aquatic > Marine > Wetlands > Sediment ... | reverse complement strand
GCAGGCGATGCCAAAGCATCGTCGAGGAGTCGCAACGCCGCCATCGGCGTCGAGGGCCGGCGCAAACCCGGAAAGAACTTCGGGGATGGAGTACTAGGCTCGACTACTCCGGCATTCCCCGCAGCCCGTACACCACCAGCCGGTCCACGGCCTCGAGCACGTCCTCGCGGGGTACGCCCTCCTCGTGCAGCAACGCGATCGACTCGAGACCCAGACCGAGCAGCGCCCGGGAAAGCACCCGCGAGTTGATCGCCGCGATCTCTCCCCGCTCCATCCCGCGGCGGAGAATGTGCTCCAGCTCCCGGTTGAGCAGGTCGAAGGTCTCCCGGAGCACGGGCGCGAACTCGCTGTCGCTGTTGCGCCCCTCGCGCAGCAGGACGAAGAGGTTGGCGTTCTCCGCCAGGTAGTCGAGGAACTGCTCGAAGATCGCGCGCACCCGTGCCAGGGTCTCGTGCTCCGCGGCGACGCGCGCGACCAGCAGCCGGACCAGCTCGCTGGTCGCCTCGTCGAGGATCTCGATGAAGACCCCGCGCTTGTCCGGGAAGTGAACGTAGAAGGTGCCGATCGCCGTACCGGCCCGGCCGACGATGTCGCGGATCTGGGTCGCGCCGTAGCCCTTCTCGGCAAAGGCCGCCTGGGCCGCCTCGATCAGACGCCTGCGGGTCTGCGCCTTGCGTTCGGCCCTGCTGCGCGGTGCGCTGCTCTCCACGATCAGCTCCTCGACGCCCCTGCCACGGGACGGTAGCCGAGGGGACCGGAAGCGTCAACCAGCCGAGAAGTCGATTGACAGACACGCCCTTATCGGTGCATAGCAGGCCCGCGGAGGAGACTCGAGGCGATGGGCGACAACCGGCCGCTGCAGCTGATCACCGACGAGGCCGCCCTTCAAGACCTGGCCCAGCGCCTGCAGGGACAGCCTCGCCTCGCCGTGGACACCGAGGCCAACTCCTTCCACGCGTACCGCGAGCGGGTCTGCCTGATCCAGATCTCCACGCCCGAGGAGGACGCGATCCTCGACATGCTCGCGCTCGAGAGTCCGGGACCGGTGGGCGAGCTGCTCGCCGAGGCGGGCTGCCTCAAGCTGCTCCACGGCGCGGACTACGACGTGGTCTCGCTCAAGCGGGACTTCGGGCTCGCCGTGGCGCCGCTGTTCGACACCGCGGTCTCCTGCCAGCTCCTCGGCATCGAGCGCTTCGGCCTCGCCGACCTGGCCGAACGCTTCGCCGAAACCACGCTGGACAAGCGCTTTCAGCGCGCGGACTGGGCCCAGCGGCCGCTGACCGGGGAGCAGATCAAATACCTGCGCAACGACACCCGCTACCTGTTCGCCATCGCCGACGCATTGCTGTCCCGGATCGAGGCCGCGGACCTGCTCGAGGAGGCGGGCCTCGAGTTCGAGCGTCTCGCGGCCCGGGAGTGGAGCGGCCGACCCTTCGATCCGGATCGCTGGGTGCGGATCCGGGGCGCCGCCGAGCTCGACGACGAGGGCCGCGGAGTGCTGCGCGAGCTGTTCGCCTTGCGAGACGAGCTGGCGAGCGAGATCGATCGTCCGCCCTTCAAGACCCTGGCCGACGGTGTGCTGCTGCAGCTGGCCCGCAAGCGGCCGGGCTCGGGCGCCGCGCTCTCCCGGGTACGCGGGATCCCGTCCGCGATGCGGATGCGCGCCAGCCGCCGCATCCTCGACGCGGTCGCGGCCGGCCGGCGGGCCGCCAAGGGGGGGCCGATCCCCCTGCCCCGCCTCGCTCCGAGACGTGAGCGCCTGACACCGGCCGCGGAGCGGCGGGCCAAGCGGCTCAAGTCGTGGCGCCGCCAGGTCGCCGAGGACCGGGACCTGACGACCCTGGCCGTGCTGCCCACGCCCGTGATCGTGGACCTGGCCACGGACCCGCCCCGGGACATGGCGGCCCTGGCAGCCCAGCCCGGGCTCGGCAAGCGACGCCTCGAACGCTACGGCCGCGAGATCCTTGGAATTCTTTCGTAAGATCGCCAATAGGGCCTTGCCCTTCGAATGCGTGAGTCGTAGAATCCGTCAGACCCAAGGGCATACGAACATGAGGAGAGGAGTGCGACGCATGAAGATCTTGAAAGCGTGTCTGGTTCTCTTCGTTTCGGCCGCGTTTCTGATCGGCTGCTCGGGCGGTTCGCGCGAAGTGGAAAGCTGCGACGACTGCAACCAGGGCACCACCTGGAAGACCAACGAGTACTGCGTGATGGGCGAGGGCACCCAGCTCTACTGCGCCAACCCGTGCATCGGACACATCGACTGCGAATGGGACCAGTGGTGCGTTCCGCTTCCCGACCAGGGCACGCCGTACGACGATCGTACGGGCCGTATCCGCTGGGTCTGCATGCCGTACGAGTACTACGCCGGCAAGAAGAAGGTCCGCCTGGTCACCGAGTGCAGCGCCTGTGAGGCCGACGAGACCTGTCTCGAGGACACCCGCAACAGCGCGAAGTACTGCTCCGAGGCGTGCGGAACGGACAGCGAGTGCCTGAGTGGATGCTGCGCCGAGACCGAGCAGGGCAGCCACTACTGCGCGCCGTACCACTACTGCGGCTCGGTCGACGAGATCGACGACTGCGGCGACTGCAGCGGGACCGCATGCATCAACCCCGAGGGCGACAACCTGATGTGCGCCGTGCCCTGCACCTCGTCCGACAGCTGCCCCTTTGGCGAGCTGTGCCTGCCCTGGGAGGACGAGGCCGCGGGCGACGGCTCGATCGCCTGGGCCTGCGTGCCCACCAGCTACTACGAGGGCAAGGGCAAGGTGCGTCGCATGGGCGGGGACTGCACGGCCGCGCCGTACGAGTGCGAGGCCAGCGAGACCTGCCTGTACGACGACAGCGTCGATCCGTACATCTACTTCTGCTCAGATACCTGCACCGGCGCGTCGGGCTGCGTGACCGGGTGCTGCTATGATCTCGGAGATACCGACTACTGCGCCCCGGCGGACTACTGCGAGTAGCTGCGCCTCGGTCGGGGGCGGTTCATCGAACCGCCCCTACCGACCACCCTCGAGACCCTTCCGGATCAGCTCCAGCAGATCGGCAAGCGCGATCGGCTTGATCAGGTACCCGTCGCAGCCGGCCGCCTCGGCCCGCGCGCGCACGGCGCCCTCGCTCCGCCCGGTCATCAGGTACAGCCGCGTGGTCTCGAACGAGCCCCGCTTGCGCACCGCCCGGCAGAACTCCTCTCCGCTCATGCCGGGAAGCAGCAGATCGACGAGGATCAGATCCGCGGGCTCATCCTCGAGCAACGCCAGCGCCTCGTCGCCGGAACGGGCGGTGCGGACGCGGTAGCCCTTGGTCCCCAAGGCCAGCTTGAGGAACTCGGCCATGTCGCGATCGTCCTCCAGCACCAGGATCCGGCCCGCCTCGCCACCGGCCTGCTCCCCGGCGGCGAGCCACTCACCGTCACCGGCCACGGGCAGGCGAAAGACCACGCAGGTGCCCTGCCCCTCCTCGCTGTCCAGCGCCACCTCCTGGCCGTGCGCCTCGAGGATGCTGCGCACGATCGCCAGGCCCAGACCCGAACCGTCGGCGTTGCCCTGGGCTTTTCCAAAGGGCTCGAAGGCACGCTCACGGATCCTCCTCGACATGCCCCGGCCCTGGTCGCGTACCGTCACCTCGATCTCGCCGTCATCCACGAGCTGGATCCCAACTCGAGGATCTGCGCTCTCACCCGCGTGCCGGAGTGCGTTCTCCAGCAGGTTGGACAGGACCCTTCGGATCATCTCGGGATCGGCCCACACCCGCGGGAGCTCATCCTGCGCCTCGATGCGCACGGTGTCCATCGAGCGCCCGGTGCGGATCACCTGCTCGGCCACGCATTCCCGGCACAGGTCGACCAGATCGAAGCTCGCGGGCGACGGAGTCTCACGCAGATCCTCGCGGAGCAGGCTGTGGTAGCTCAGCACGTCATCGACCAGGTTGGCAAGGCGCCGCAGGTTGCGCGCGGCGATCTCCATCGCCCGGCGCACCTCCTCGGACACCTCGCCCAGGCTGCCCTCGAGCAGCAGGTCGACGTAGCCCATGCCCGTGACCAGCGGCGTACGCAGCTGATGGCTCACCGCGGCCATGAACTCGTCCTTGGCGATGTGCAGCCGGGCCAGCTCGCGATTGGCCTGCTCCAGCTCGTCGGCCCGGCGGGCGAGCTGACGCTCGGCCTCCTTGCGCTCGGTCATGTCCAGGGCGATCGCGCGCACGCCGACCATCTCGCCATCGCGCTCGATCGGCCCGGCCAGCACCAGACCCGGCAGGGTGGAGCCGTCCTTGCGCACCACGGTGTATTCCTCGTCGTCCTGCGGCTCACCGCTGAGGATCCGCACCAGGTTTTCCATCACCCGGGCCTTGTCCTCGTCCGCGGCGAGCTGGCCGATGTGCAGGCCGGCGTCCACGTCCTCCTGGGTGTAGCCGGTGACCTCGAACACCCTCTGGTTGGCAAAGGTCACCATGCCGCTCGCGTCGATCTCGAACACCGACTCGGGCAGCAGATCGGCCAGCTCGTGGTAGCGCGCCTCGCTCTGCCGCAGCTCCTCCTGCGAGCGCCCGAGCGCAATCTGGGCGGCCTCGAGCTGGCTGATCTCCTTGAGCAGGTCGGGCCGGGTTCTGTGCTTCTTCCGCTTCTTCGTCTTCTTCGGCTTCTCGGTCATCGCCCCGCCCCCGCCGCCTGGACCAGCGCGGCGAACAGCCGCTGCCCGTCCTCGCCCGCGCCCGGCTCCTCGGGATGCCACTGCACGCCGAGATAGAACCTCTCGCCGCCAGCCTCGACGGCCTCGATCAGCCCGTCGTCGCCGCGCGCGGACACGCGCAGGCTCCCGGCGTCGGATACCGCCTGGTGGTGCCGGGTGTTGACCTCGCGGCGGCCGGCGCCGATCAGGGCCGCCAGCCGCGTCCCCGGCTCGATCTCCACCGCGTGCTCGAGGTACGCGCCGGGCCGCGGCTCCTTGTGCCGCACCTGCTCGCCGATGTCATCGGGCAGGTGCTGGTGCAGGCGTCCGCCGGCCGCGATCGCCATCAGCTGCATGCCGTTGCACAGCCCGAGCACCGGCAGGCTCGATCGATCGAGGGCGTCGATCAGGGCGAAGTCGAAGCTGTCCCGAGCGGGCGAGACCAGCTCCACGGCCGGGTGCACCTCGGCCGCACCGTACCGCTGCGGCGGGTAGTCGTCGCCACCGGTGAGGATCAGGCCGTCGACGAGCGCGAGCAGAGCGGCCGCGCCGTCGGCTCCGGCGTCAGGCGTGAGCAGCACCGGCACGCCGCCGGCCTCGACCACGCGGCTGGCGTACGCACTCTTGAGGAAGGCGCGCGGCTCGCCTCCGGGCCCGGAGGTGGTGTCGCAGTTCAGACCGATGCGTGGGCGGATCATCGGCGCCCGCCCCGGTCGCGGTACTCCGGATCGAACCCGCGATCCCGCCAGGCCCGGAACCGGGCCCGCGACGCCTGGAGCAGCTCGGGATCGTACTTCACCGCGAAGTCGACCACCGTGGAGAAGCCCTCGCACCACTCCGCCGAGGCCGGCGCGGCGAGCACCACGGCGGTGGCCGCGGGCCAGCTGGCCTCGCCGGCGGCCACCACCACCGACTCGGCCGAGTTCTCGTCCACCGGACCGGCTTCGACGCGGCAATGCGCGACGAAGCTGTCGGGATCGAAGGACCACAGCATCTCGTCCAGGGCCCGGGCCTGCTGCTCGTCCGCCGCGTGGACCACCACCCGCTGACCCTGCTCCACGAGTCGGGCCGCGGCAAAGCACGCCGCCCGCTCGATCGGCGGCCTGGGGATTTCGAGGTAGATCACACGTGTCTGCTGCATGCACGCCGCATAGCCGAAGCCGCCGCAAAGATCAAATCCCGGGCGAGCGAGCCGGGATCCGGTCGGCGAGGTGCCCATGCGCGACATTGGAACGCGTGCGGCCTGGACTTTCGCGCCCGGACAGCGCACCTCGACGCGCCGGACCCTGTGAGCGGAGCTGGTATGGATTGCAGCGCGACCCGAGAAATGTTGACAGCCTCGAATCACGACGCCTATTCTCCTGCACTGGCGTTCAGGATACAGCCGCACGAGGAGCACGATGACACCACCGCGACGCGCTACCGCCAAGGACATGGCCGCCCAGCAACGCGAGATCTCCATTAGCGAATTCTTTACCAAGAACAGGCACTTGCTCGGCTTCGACAGCCCGGCGAAGGCCCTGCTGACCGCGGTCAAGGAGGGCGTGGACAACTCGCTCGACGCCTGCGAGGAGGCCGGCATCCTGCCCGAGCTGATAGTCGAGCTGCAGGCCCTGGCCGAGGATCGCTATCGACTCGCGATCCAGGACAACGGCCCGGGCATCGTGCGCAGCCAGGTGCCCAAGATCTTCGGCAAGCTGCTCTACGGCTCCAAGTTCCATCGGCTCAAGCAGAGCCGTGGGCAGCAGGGTATCGGCATCTCGGCGGCCGGGATGTACGCTCAGCTCACCACGGGCAAGCCGGTGGAGATCGTCTCGCGTACGGGCAAGAACAAGCAGCCCCACGCCTTCGAGATCGTGATCGACACGCGCAAGAACGCGCCCAAGGTGCTGTCCGACGAGGTGGTCGAGTGGGATCCGGAGCACGGCACCCTGGTGGAGATGCAGCTCGAGGCCACGTACCGCAAGGGCATGCGCTCGGTGGACGAGTACCTGCGCCAGACCGCGATGGCCAACCCGCACGCCAAGATCCACTACGCGCCGCCCAAGGGGAAAGAGGTAGTCTACGAACGCGCCAGCGAGGAGCTGCCGGCCGAGTCGCGGTCGATCAAGCCGCATCCCTACGGCGTGGAGCTCGGCATCCTGGCCCGCATGCTGCGCGAGACCCGAGCGCGCAACCTCAAGGGCGCGCTCAAGAAGGACTTCTCGCGTGTCAGCGACCGCATCGCCGAGCAGATCTGCGAGGCGGCCGAGCTGCCGCCCACGCGCTCGCCGAAACTGGTGGCGCAGAAGGAGATCGAGCAGCTGTTCCGGGCGATCCCCACGGTCAAGATCATGAACCCGCCGACCAACTGCCTCTCGCCGATCGGCGAGGAGGCGATCCTGGCCGGCATGCAGCAGATCATCCCGGCCGGCTGGTACACCGCGCGCACGCGGCCGCCCTCGGTGTACCGCGGAAACCCGTTCCAGGTCGAGGTCGGACTGGCCTACGGCGGCGAGCTCGAGGCGGACGGGCTGGCCCGGGTGCTGCGCTACGCCAACCGCGTGCCCCTGCTGCACCAGGGCGGCGGCTGCGCGATCACCAAGGGGGTGATGAGCACGGCCTGGCGCGGATACGGTCTGTCGCAGTCGCGCGGCGCCCCGCCCTCGGGTCCGCTGGCGATCTTCGTGCACCTGGCCAGCGCCTGGGTGCCCTTCACCAGCGAGTCCAAGGAGGCCATCGCGCACTATCCGGATATCATGAAGGAGATCCGGCTCGGCCTGCAGGAGTGCGGCCGGCGGCTCGGTCAGCACATCCGCAAGGGCAAGCGCGAGGCGGACGAGATGCGCAAGCGGAGCTACATCGCCCAGTACCTGCCGTACATCGGCGAGGCGCTGCAGGAGATCATCGGCTTCACCGACAAGAAGCGAGACCGCATCGTGGACGACCTGAGCGGCATCCTCGAACGCAGCCGGAAGATGTGAGGGAAGCGGCATGGCACGAGCACCCGCAAAGAAGGACGCCAAGAAGGAGAGCCAGCGACTGGATCAGATCGCGTCGAAGGCGATCACGAGCCAGGCGCGCACCGTGCTGCGGCAGATCGACAGGGAGCAGAAACCCGAGCTGAAGACGCCGGTGCGCTCGCTGTCCAACGTGCGCTACGACGTGAAGAAGGGCTACTTCGAGATCGGCCGGTCGCGCAAGTCGCGCACGCTCACGGTCAACACGGCCAAGACCTTCGCCCAGACGCTGAAAATGATGTCGCTGTCCAAGGAGCTGATCGAGACGCGGGACTTCGCCACCAAGCGAGACGCGTACTACCAGTCCAAGAACTGGGGCGGGGCGGCCTTCACCGAGCAGAGCGAATCGGACACGGTGATGGACGACATCGAGGCGCTGTTCTCGATCCACGGCGTATCGCGAGAGCAGCTGAAGTACCTGCCCGACGAGCACGGCGGTGCCGTGGCCGGCGAGCTGATCGTGCTCGACCCGGACGTGGACACGGGCAAGGTCGAGCGAATCGACTGCACCCGCTTCGGCTCGGGGGCGTACTCCATCCCCTCCTCGGTCGAGCACCTCGGCTTCGAGACCAAGGCCAAGTTCATCCTCTGCATCGAGACCGGCGGCATGTTCCAGCGGCTGCAATCGCACAAGTTCTGGAAGAAGCGGAAGTGCATCCTGATCTCGATGGCCGGCGTTCCCACTCGCGCGTGCCGCCGCTTCGTGCGCAAGCTGTCCGACGAGGCGAAGATCCCGGTGTACGCCTTCGTCGACTGCGACCCCTACGGCATCTCCAACATCTACCGCACGCTCAAGGTCGGCTCCGGGAACGCGGCGCACATCAACCGCTTCTTCTGCGTGCCCACCGCGCGCTTCCTCGGCGTGACCCCGCAGGACATCCTGGACTACAAGCTGCCCACGCACCCGCTGAAGGACGTGGACGTCAAGCGCGCGCGTGACGCGCTGGCCAACGACCCCTTCTTCCGCCACCACAAGAAATGGCAGGCCGCGCTCGAGATGCTGCTCAAGATGGGCGTGCGCGCCGAGCAGCAGGCGCTGGCCAAGTGGGGGCTGAACTACGTGATCGAGAAGTACCTGCCGGACAAGCTCAAGAAGCCGGGGGCCTTCCTGCCCTAGGGCTCGGTCGGATCATGCCAGTGCACATGCATTTCGGCCGGAAGGGGTTGCCTCTCGATCTGCCGGACGAGTGGGACATCTCGGTCGTCCGCAAGTCGCCCATGCCGCGGCTGCCCGATCCCGGGGCGGCCGTGGCCGAGGCCCTGCAGCAGCCGGTCTCCTGCGAGCCCCTGCGCAGGCTGGCCCGTCCCGGGGGGCAGGCCTGCATCCTGATCTGCGACATCACCCGGCCGGTGCCCAACGGACTGATCCTGCCGGTGCTGGTACGGGAGCTGCTGGCAGGGGGCATGATTCCGGAGCGGATCCGGATCGTGGTGGCCACCGGCCTGCACAGGCCCAACCAGGGCGAGGAGCTGCGGGAGCTGGTGGGGGACGACTGGGTCCTGGACACGGTGGAGGTGGTCAACCACATCGCCCGGAGGGACGAGGAGCACCTCGACCTCGGCCGGACCGAAAGGGGCACCCGGATCCGGCTCGACAGGCGCTTCGTCGAGGCGGACCTGCGCCTCGTCGTCGGGCTGGTGGAGCCGCACTTCATGGCCGGCTACTCGGGCGGCCGCAAGCTCATCGTTCCCGGCCTCTGCCACGAGCAGACCATCCGCTCGATCCACGCGGCCGCCTTCCTCGAGGACGAGCGATCGACCAACTGCGTGCTCGACGGCAATCCCCTCCACGAGGAGCAGCTGGAGATCGTCCGTCGCCTGGAAGGCGTGGTCATGGCGCTCAACGTGGTACTCGACGACGAGAGACGGATCAGCATGGTCAACTTCGGTGCCATCGAGGCCAGCCACCTGGAGGCGGTGGCCTACCTTCGGCCCTTCGTGGAGGTCCCGGTGGAGCGCCGGTACTGGACGGTGATCACCTCGGCGGCCGGTCACCCCCTGGACGGGACCTACTACCAGACGATCAAGGGCATGGTCGGGGCGATCGACGCACTCGAGCCGGGCGGCGACATGTTCGTTGTCTCGGAATGCTCCGCGGGCATGGGATCGGCGGAGTTCGTCGAGGCGCAGAGGCGACTGCTCGATCTGGGCGCGGATGCGTTCCTCGAGCAGCTGCTGCGCAGGGAGTCGGCGCTCGTGGACGAGTGGCAGACCGAGATGCAGCTGAAGGCCATGCGCCGCGGCCGGATCCAGCTATACGCCCCGGGCCTGAGCCCGGACGAACTGGTGCTGACCGGCGTCGACACCCTGGAATCCCCGGACGAGCTGGTACAGGCCATCTCGCGCAGCCGGGGCCGATCCCGGGATCAGGCCCTGGTCGCGATCCCGGAGGGACCGTACGTCATCCCCGTGTACCGACCCTGAGCGTCAACTCGTCCCGCAGAAGATGAAGGTCGTGTCGCAGCGGTCGCCGTGCGCGATATCGCCGCCGTGGAAGGCCTGGCAGTCGTCCCGCGCGTTACACTCGGCCTCGCCGAGCACGGCGCAGTCCGCCTGGCAGTACCCGCCTCCCGGGGCGTCGAGCCAGGTGCAGTCCGGGTGCGCGTCGCACAGCGCCTGCTCCAGGCGGCAGCTCGGACGGTACGGCTCGGGCATGCAGCCGGCGGCCGGCACGCAGGTCAGCTTGCACTGGGGATCGATCGGATCGGTGCACTGCGGATCGGCCCAGTCCCAGATCGAGTACTCGACCCAGGCGCAGCCGGGCCGGTCCCAGCAGGCCCAGGGCGCGAGATCCGCCAGCCCGCCGCACCAGTCCGGGCAGGCGGCGCAGCCCATGTCGTAGCAGTCGTCGGCCACGGTGGGGTACCTCCCGCTCGGGCAGTCCGGGGTGATCGAGAAGCAGAGCACCGGCTCGATCTGATCCGGACAGCTCTGCTCGCAGGACAGGCAGCCGGTCCAGCACATCTCGTCGGCGCCGGGGTACTCGCCCTCCCGGCAGGGCAGGGGCAAGGACTCACAGGCCGGCGTGGTCACCTTTTCCGGGCAGGTGACCTCGCAGGCCAGGCACTCGCCGGTCCAGCAGTCGCCGTCGCTGGCCGGGAACTCGCCCGGCTCGCAGTCCAGGGGGATCATGTCGCACATCGGGTCGAACATCTTCTCCGGGCAGGTCTGCTCGCAGCTCAGGCAACGGCCGGTCCAGCAGGCGTTGAAGACCTCGGGATACGTACCCCACTCGCAGGCCGGGGGCATGGCCCTGCACATCACATCGCCGACCTTGTCCGGGCAGGCCCAGACGTCCGTGTCGGTGTCCGTGTCCGTGTCGGTATCCGTGTCGGCATCCGTGTCCGTGTCGGTGTCGGTGTCGGTGTCCGTGTCGCTGTCCGTGTCCGTATCGCTGTCCACGTCCGTGTCAGCGTCCGTGTCCACGTCCGTGTCCACGTCCGTGTCCGCATCGGTATCAGCGTCCGTATCAGCGTCCGTGTCCGCGTCCGTGTCCGTGTCCGTGTCCACGTCGGTGTCCGCATCCCCTGACGGCGACGCGCCATCGTCACAACCCACGGTCCACGTCAGGCACGAGAGCACCAGCGCAAGCGCCATACCCCTTCGCATCGCAGCACCTCCTCCCCTGGTCGATGCTCGATAGTACCGCGCCCCCACCGAGCCGTCAAAGCGCGGCGCCTTGACGCGTTGCAGGCCGTCTGGTACCTCCGCCCCGTGGAGCATTACCAGCGCAGCTACTTCGAGCGGACCGCGTACAAGGACGCGGACCATCCGGCGGCACGGATCTTCGTTGCCTCCAGGCTGCGCTGGTTCGCCCGCCGCGTGCGCCTCGGCGGAGCCCGCGTACTCGAGCTCGGCGCGGGCCCGGGCATCTTCTCCGCGCCGCTGGAGCGCGAGGCGCGGCAGCTGGTGGCCGTGGACGCGGTGCGGTTCCAGCTCGCGCCCAACCCGGCGCGCCAGCGGGCCCTGGCCGACGCGACGCGGCTGCCCTTCGCGGACCGCGCCTTCGACCTGGTGCTGGTGGCCAACCTGCTGCACCACGTGCCCGATCCCATCGCGGTGCTGTTTGAGGCCCGCCGGGTCTGTCGCGAGGCCGTGCTGCTCCTCGAGCCCAACGGCCGCAACCCGGCACAGGTCGTGTTCTCGCTGCTGGTGCCCGAGGAGCGCGGCGGCCTGCGCTTCTCCCGCGCGCACGTGCGCCGGTTGGCCGCGGCCGCCGGGCTCGAGGCCGAGACGATCGCGCCCTTTGGCGCGCTGACCCAGAACCGCACGCCGCCCTGGCTGGCCCGCGTCCTGGCGCCGCTCGATCGCCCGCTGCCGATGGGCCTGTTCCTGATCGCCCTGCTCCGTCCCGCAGCACGCTAGGTGCATTTTGCCTTGCTCCGGCCCGGGGCCGGTGCTAGCGTGGCCGCGGTTCCGAAGAACATCGAACCAGAAGGAGGACGAGCAGATGGCGGAGCAGGTCACGTTGGAGACGCTTCCCCTCAAGGCCCTGTTCGCGGCGCTCGAAGGCATGGCCGCCGACTTCGAGGGCACGTACATCTACAACCTGCTGTTCAGCGAGGTAGACGGTACCCGCATCGAACAGGACAAGTACTGGGTCAAGGCCGAGAACGGCAAGGCGACCTGTGGCGAGGGCCACATCGACGACGACGAGGCCACGCTGTTCACGATCAAGCGCGGCGGCGTGGACACCCTGCTGGCCATGCAGTGCAAGGGCCTGGACGCGGCAAAGAACTGCATGGTGCTCGGCTTCATCACCACCTCCAACATCAAGAGGTCGGAGTCCTGGTTCGAGATCCTCGAGACCGGCGAGAAGCCGCTGGTCGATGCGCTGGCCAAGGCCGGGTACGAGGTTACCGACACCAGCCTGTCGATCTACGGGCCGTTGATGCTCTCGCAGTAGCTAGCGGCCTCCCGCTCCAATGGATGACGACCTGCTAGCGGATCTTCCCGGCCGGCGGCTGGATCGTGAGTCCCTCGCCGAGCACACCTGGTACAGGGTGGGCGGACCGGCCCAGGTCTTCTTCACCCCGGCCGACACGGAGAGCCTGACCGAGACGCTGCGCCGCGCGCGCCAGGCCGGACTGCCCTTGCTGGTGCTGGGCCAGGGCGCCAATCTGCTCGTCTCGGACCAGGGCTTTTCTGGCGTGGTGCTGAGCCTGGCCGACTGCTGCGCCGAGCTGGAGGTCGAGGACAACCTGCTGCGCTGCGGCGCGGGTGCGGAGCTCGACGCCGTGGTCCGGCGCGCCGAGCAGGCGGGCCTGGCCGGCCTGGCCGATCTCTCGGGCATCCCGGGAACAGTGGGCGGTGCGCTGCGAATGAATGCCGGCGCCTTTGGCACCGAGATCGGCGACCGCGTGGCCTGGGTCGAGGGGCTCGACAGCGACCAGCGCCTGCTCCGGCTGGGACGGGGCGAGATCGGCTTCGGGTACCGCACGGCACGGGGCCTCGGCGAGCTGGTGCTGCTGCGCTGCGAGCTGGAGCTGGCAGCGGGCGAGCCCGGCGAGCTGGCGGCCCGGCGCAAGGAGATCCTCGAGCAGCGCGCGGCCAAGCAGCCGCTGGCCTGCCCCTCCTGCGGGTCGGTGTTCAAGCGCCCGCCCGGCGACTATGCGGGGCGGCTGATCGAGGCGGCCGGGTGCAAGGGCCTGCGCAGGGGCGGGGCCGTGGTCTCGGACAAGCACGCCAACTTCATCCTCAACGAGGACGGCGCCACGGCCGCGGACATCCGCTGGCTGATCGACGAGGTGCGGCAACGGGTGCTCGAGCACTCGGGCGTGGAGCTGCAGACCGAGGTGATCCTCGTCGGCTTTGCGGACGACTGAGGTTCGGCGCGGGCCCGGTTGACAAAGCCCAATAATCCTGTCATGTTATCGTAACTGGGTCCGAGGGCGGGGCCCTGGGAGGAACAGGCCATGAAGTGTCGTTTGGCGATGCTCGCCGGCGTTGTCGCCCTCGCTGCAGGGGTCGTGCCTGCGCACGCGGGCGTGGACGTAGGTCCGTACCTGCAGTGGGTGACCAAGACCTCGATCTACGTGGTGTGGGAGAGCAGCAGCAGCTGCGCCGGTGTGGTGCACTACGGACCGGACACCGGCTACGGCCAGCAGGCGACCTCGCCTTCGGGCACGCGTCACGAGGTGCTGCTGAGCGGACTGAGCGCGTCGAACCGGTACCACTACCAGGTGGAGTGCGGCGGCGACACCACCGAGGACTTCGAGTTCGTCACCGCGCCCGAGCCGGGCGAGCCCTTCACGATGATCGTCTGGGGCGACCACAAGTCGGGTGACGAGATGCACACCGCCGGGATCAACGCGATCATCGCGGAGGATCCGGACCTGGTGCTCGACGTGGGCGACCTGGTCAGCGACGGCGAGGACAACAGCCAGTGGCTGCGCTTCTTCGAGCTCGAGCGCAGCCTGATCGCGAACAACCCGCTGTTCCCGATCCACGGCAACCACGAGGAGCACAACGGGGACGTCGAGCTCTATCTCCACTACAACGTGCTCCCGGACAACAGCGACAAGCCCGAGTACTACTACAGCTTCGACTACGGCAACGTGCACGTCGTGGGCATCGACACCGAGATCAACGCGATGGGCGACATGTGGGAGGTGTGGAAGACAGCGCAGTGGAACGCGCAGAAGGCCTGGGCCGAGCAGGACATCAAGGACACCCTGGCCCGGCCCGGGATGGACTTCATCTTCACCTTCAGCCACAAGGGGCCGTACACCGCGAAGGAGGGCCGCAGCGGCCACTGGGGCATGCGGGACTGGATGCCCGCGCTCAAGGATCTTGGGGTGACCGCGATGCTCAAGGGCCACGATCACCACTTCGTGCACGCCACCGACGACGGCTGCGGCATGGACCTGCTCGTGACCGGCGGCGGCGGCGCCAGCCTGTACGATGTGGACGGCGGCCCGACCTGGCCCAACTCGTGGACCGTGCACTACAAGGAGCGAGAGTACCACTACACGATCTTCGAGGTGCAGAACAACCGGATCGACGCCTGCGTGCGCGATCACTCGGGCAACGACCGGTACTGCTGGGTCTGGGAGAGCGCCGGTGACGCCGACGCCGACACCGACACCGACACGGACACCGACACGGACACCGACGCCGACGCCGACACCGACTCCGACACCGACACCGACGCCGACACCGACGCCGACACCGATACGGACACCGACGTGGACACCGACGCCGATACCGACGCGGACACCGACGCCGACACCGACGTGGACACCGACGCCGACTCCGACGCCGACGCCGACACCGACGCCGACGCCGACACCGACGCCGACGCCGACTCGGACAGCGACTCGAGCTCGGACAGCGGCTGCTCAGCCGCAGGCGGTAGCGACCTGATGCTGGTCGCGGTGCTCCTGCTCGGCCTGTCCCTGGCGATGCGGTGCAGGGGCGGTGGGATTTGAAAGTTGAAAGTCGAAAGTCGAAAGTCGAAAGCCCTGAAGCCCAAAGCCTGAAGCCTAGAGCTTAACACCTACCCGATCAGACCGGCCTTCTTCAGCGTGGCCAGGATCCTGGTCCTGCCGCTTCCGATGCCGGGCAGCCCGCGCTCCAGGCCCTCCCGCACCGAGGCCTCCACGTCGGCGCCGCGCCCGGACAGCTCGCGGGCCACGGCGATCATACCGCGATCCGCGATCCGCCCCTCGGCCCGCAGCACCATCGCGCACTGGAGGAAGTCCTGGCAGGCCACCACCCGCGGCCCGAAGCGGTCGAACCGCTCCGGCTGTGAGCCCTCGGTGAGATGGATCAAGATCCGCTCCACGGTCTCGCGGCCGGGACGGACACCGGCCAGCGCGGCCACATGGCGCGCCTCGTCCTCGGGGACCCCGGCCGCGAGGATCCGCTCGATCAGCGCGTCGCCGCGGACCTCACCGGCGGTCACGTCGGCGAACAGCGAGTAGATATCGGCATCGGTCTCGGCGTCGTCACCGAACAGCGTCCACCGGGCGCCGGGCGGCGTCTCGGCCCAGTACTCCAGCAGCGCGGCGAGCTTGTAGCTCGTGTGGTTCCGCAGCTGCCCGGGCCGCAGGCGCCGGAGGTAGGTCAGCTGGTCCTTGAAGGCGATGCCGTCGTGCTCCACGCCGTCGAGCAGCAGCTTGCGCTCGATCACCGGGCCGAGCTGCGGCGGGCTGGCCGACACGAAGTACAGCGGCGTCTCGGCGTAGTCGCTGCCGGGGCCGCGGCGCAGGGCCTGCAGCAGCGGCACCGCCCCGGCGATCGCCCGCTTGTCGATCGCGAACTCGATCAGGAAGCCGGCGAGCTCCTTGACCGTGTGGAAGTGCGAGTCGAGATAGGTCTTGTCCACGTCCCAGACGTACAGCTCTCCGCAGAAATCGGCCTCCAGCTTGCGGTGATTGCTGCGCGCGACCGGGACCGGACCGGGCATGCGGGATCCTAGCGGACCTTGCCCGGCCGCGGATCGCCCTCGCGAACACGTCGGCTGGACAGCATCCGATCGAGCAGCGACTTGGGACGGCTCTTGCCCTCGATCACCCGGCACAGGCTCTCGAACATGGGCAGCTCCACGCCGTGCCGCCGTCCCAGCTTGCGCACCGCCAGGGCCGTGGCCGCGCCCTCGCTGGCCTGCAGCGTCCGGGATAGCCCGGCCGTGCGTCGCCCGCCCTCTCCGAGCTGCAGCCCCAGCTCGTAATCCGCGCCCGCCTCGGGGCTGCAGGACACGATCAGGTCACCCACGCCGGAGAGGCCGGAGAAGGTGCGCCGGTCGGTGTCGAAGCGCCGGCCCAGACGCCGCATCTCCCGCAGGCACTCGGCGATCAGCATCGCATGCAGGTTGCGGCTCGCGCCCTGGCTGTCGATCAGTCCGCAGGCCACGGACGCGGCCGACGCCATCGCGCCGGCGAGCTCCACGCCTACGAGGTCTCCGGTACCGAAGACCAGGAAGTCCTTGGCCGCCAGCGCCTCGCGCACCTCCTCGATGGCGTTGCGATAGGGCGAGGCCACCACCGTCGCGATGGGCAGGCCGCGGGCCACCTCGCTCGCCAGGTTCGGTCCGGAGAGCGCGCCGATCTGCCGCACGCAGGTCTCCGCGCGGATCACCTCGCTCATCCTCGCGCCCGACGGGTGCTCCAGCCCCTTGGTCGCGTGCAACACGATCCGATCGCCGCTCAGGTGATCGCCCAGCCGCCGCATCACGTCTCGGAGTGCGACCGCGGGCAGGGCCACCAGCATCAGGCGGCAGGAATCGGCGAGCTCGACCAGGTCGGTGGTGACCTTGAGCCGGCGATCCAGCTTGAGGCCGGGCAGGGCCTTCCGGTTCTCCCGTTGCTTCTCGATCTCGGCCGCCAGCTCCCGATCCCGCAGCCACAGCAGGGACGAGTGGCGATTGCGCGCGATGCGGTTGGCCAGGGCCGTGCCCCAGGCGCCGGCGCCGATCACGCCAACGGGTTCTCGAGACACCTAGACCTCCTCCAGCCCGTAACCGGCGAGCCGGTTGTGATAGTAGAACAGCAGGTTGCGATCCGTGGGGAACAGCCTGTCGCCGCGCCGCTCCGCCACGGGATGCGTGTGGTAGGTGCCGAAGTACTTGAGCCCCTCGGCCAGCACCTGCGCCGCGTCGGCGCCGACCAGCGGGGCGGAGAGGCTGATGCGGCCCTTGCCCTGCAGGCGGCCGAGAGCCGCAGCCAGGCGATCGATCCGCTCCCGGACGCTCGACAGCGCCAGCGACTGGGTGGCGCCTCCCGTCCGCAGCAGGCGATACAGACCCAGGCTTCGATTCTGCGCGACCATCTCGCGGAAGATGGCAAAGGACAGCAGGTGAGTCGAGCAGATCACGTTGTCTCGCAGGTACGACTCCGAGACCGAGCGCCCCAGCTCCCGGGTGTACTCCTCGTCGCGCTGCGGATCGTCGACGATCTCACCGTCGCCACCGCGCAGGTACGCCGTGGTATCCACCGGACGTCCCCGCTGATCACGCGAGATCCCATCTTCGTCCACCAGGTTGCCGAAGGGATCGAGCGGCCTGGAGAACCGGACGTAGATCCTGGAGTCCAGGCCCACCAGCCCGGCCATGAAGGCCGCGACCCGCCGGGGTTTGGAGAACTCGTCGTCGACGATGATGTAGCGGCTCTTGCCGACCTCCTTGAGGTGGTCCTCGATCAAGGTCTCACCCTCGAGCACGAGGTGGTAGTTCAGCGTGCAGGGCACGACGAAGATCTTGCCGCCGGACTTGCCCGCCTTGAGGTTGTTGAGATAGGCCTTCAACCCGCAGCCCAGCAGCCCCAGCTTGAGCTTCTGCTCCACGCCGCCCGAACGGCTGCGCGTGCCGCCGGGGAAGAACAGGTTGTCGTAGCCGTACTCGATCGAGAGGTTGCAGTACTGCTTGAGCGTATCCAGGTACAGCTGGTGCCGCTTCATCCGATCGACTTTGTAGGCGCCGAGGTTGTGCATGAAGAAGGAGATCATCGGGTTGGTGAACAGGTTGATCCCGGCGCCATAGGTGAAGGGCGGCAGGCCGGCCCGGTACAGCGACCAGCCGATGATGATCGAATCGAGGTTGCTCGAATGCGTGGGCACCAGGATCACGGTTCCCTTGTCCTGGATCCGCCGCGCCGCCTCGACCTCGCCCTCGAGGACCACGCTCTGGGTCGCGTCGGGCAGGCCGGGGAGCTCCCGCAGCAGGGCCTTGGGCGACAGCGCGTTGAGCAGCACCGATAGTCCGAGCGGCACCGCACGGGTGGCCAGGGCGTACACGCGGGGATCGAAGCGCCCGACGATCTCCCTGGCGTGATGCTCCACCACCCGGCGGACCATCTCCCGGAGGTCGTCCTCGGACGCATGGAGCAGCTCCTTGCGGATCCGCTCCCAGAAGGCCCGGTCCTGGCGGCGGGTCTTGGGGTACGGGTTGCCCTCGAGGCGCCGGCGCTCGAGGTACAACGCATCGCCGAGCAACTCCTCGAGACTCGGCCCCTGCCCGCTCTGGGCCGCGCTCTCGGCCTCGGCAGCCATGCGCGCCGTCAACTCGACGACCGCGCGCTCTCGATCTTCGGCTCGCATTATGCCCCCTTGGCAGATGCAGCGCCGAGATTGCGACACTCCACGGGCGGTGTCAACTTTCCGGCCGGGGCGATGCTACGGGCGAGAGCCTTTCCGCCGGCGGACGCGCAGGAACAGCACGCCAGCGGCCAGCAGCAGCAACGGGCTCCCCGGGCCAAAGCCGTCGGCCGCGCCGCAGCCGCAGCTGTCCTTGCCCCCTGGCCCGCCGGAGATGGTGAAGGCCGAGTACGCCGACCAGGGCCCGGCCGCGCCGTGCTCGTCCACCGCGCGAGCGCGCCAGGCATACGAGTCGCCGTGAACCAGCGTCTCGTTGCTCTGCCAGGTCGTCTCACCCGAGCCGCCCTGGGCAACGTTGCCGGATGTGAGCACGGGCGGACCAGACCCGCGAGCCAAGTAGACCTCGAAGTTGTAGCCAAGCGCATCGCCGTCGGGATCGGTCACGTTGGCCACCCGGAACAGCGGGGTGAGCACCATGACCGTGGCCTCAGCCTCGGGACTCAGCTGCACCGGAGCATCCGTGGGCGGCCTATTGGTCGGATCCGTGTCCGTGTCCGTGTCCGAGTCCGTGTCCGTGTCCGTGTCCGTGTCCGAGTCCGTGTCCGTGTCCGTGTCCGTGTCCGAGTCCGTGTCCGTGTCCGTGTCCGTGTCCGTGTCCGTGTCCGTGTCCGTGTCCGTGTCCGTGTCCGTGTCCGTGTCCGTGTCCGTGTCCGTGTCCGCGTCTCCGGTGCCCTCGATCAGCTGATCCCAGCTGTACTCCAGCCGCCCGGAGCAACCACCCGGTACGGGCGTGGTCTCCAGCGTGCCCTGGTCGATCACGACCTCTTGCAGCACCAGATCCATGCTGCCGCTGAAGGCCTGACCGATCCCGGCCTCGCCCACGCCGATCGAGGTGATGGTCACGCTGCCGCTGCCGGCCGCGGGCATGTAGGTCGCGCTCGCGGTCATCGCCATGATGCACAGCCCGCAGGTGGCGAAGCTGGCCTCGGTCGCGGTGATGGGGTACGTGCCGGGCGTGCTCGGGCCGCCCCAGTTGACCCAGCTCTGGATGTCGAGCTCCATGGTCGGCGCGGACCCGTCGTCCAGCCAGAAGTACTGCACGAAGTCGCCATCCGCTCCGGCGCCCCCGTAGCAGACCTCTACGCCGCCATCGCCGATACCGGGCATGCAGGAATCGAAGTCTGCATCGGTATCAGAGTCCGCGTCCGTGTCCGTGTCCGTGTCCGTGTCCGCGTCCGCGTCCGTGTCAGTGTCAGTGTCCGCGTCCGTGTCAGTGTCCGCGTCCGTGTCAGTGTCCGTGTCCGTGTCCGTGTCCGTGTCCGTGTCCGTGTCCGTGTCCGTGTCCGTGTCCGTGTCCGTGTCCGCGTCCGTGTCCGTGTCCGTGTCCGCGTCCGTGTCAGTGTCCGTGTCTGCATCCGTGTCTGCATCGCCGCACGCATTCTCTGCACCGGGCGTGAGCACGCGGATCACGGCAAAGTCCATGGCATTGTTCTCCGAGTCCTGTCCGTCCGGACAGCGCGCCAGCCCATACCCTGCCGGCGCGTCCGGGGCCGGGTCGTCCTCGCCCGCGAACACGGCCTCCGCAAAGCTGCCATACGCCACGGCGTCGATGGTCCTTCCGTTCAGCGTGCGCAGCAGCACATTGTCCGGACCGTTCTGCCAGTTCACGTCGGAGTCCACGAGATCGACCTCGGTCACCCTCGAGCTCTGCCCGACCACGAAGTACCCGTCCGGGCCGATGCTCTGACCCGCCAGATCGATCTTCTGGTAGTCGGCGCCGTTGGAGCCGTTGATACCCAGCAGGATCACGCCATCCAGCGAGGTGCCGGCCGGCCCGATCAGCTCGGTAAAGGTCACGGTGTCACCGCCGATGTCGTCGTAGAACACCTCGTTGATCTTCACGGGCGGCGGCTCGGTGTCCGTGTCCGTGTCAGTATCCGTGTCCGTGTCTGTATCCGTGTCCGTGTCTATATCCGTGTCCGTATCCGTGTCCGTGTCAGTATCCGTGTCCGTGTCGGTATCCGTGTCCGTGTCAGTGTCAGTATCCGTGTCAGTGTCAGTATCCGTGTCAGTATCCGTGTCTGTATCCGTGTCCGTGTCTGTATCCGTGTCCGTGTCAGTGTCTGTATCGCCGCCGTCGGTCACCCGCACCCCGTGGATCTTGGTTTTGTACCCGCCGTCATTGTCGTACACCCGCACCCGCACCGCGTGCGTCCCTGCCGCAGGGTATGAACACCCGGCCGCGGGTGAGGCCTGCGGGCCGATCTCGTACGTGCCGTCGTTGCCGCAGTCAAAGGCGTGGGTGAAGCTGTCGAGCGTGCCCGGATCCTGCACGTTCGAGACGGTGACCGTGATCGTCTCGTCGACGCCCCTCGGCCCGTCGTCGGTGATCGTGAAGTCCGTGGGCGGCACGTTGATCACTCCCACCTGCACGTTCCTGGTGTCCACGCCCCCGTCGCCGTCGCTGACCCGCACCCCGACCGAGTACGTACCGTTGTCGGCCCAGGTGTGCGACCGGCTGCTCGCCGCCCCTGTCACGTCATAGCTGCCGTCGTTTTCCCAGTCGAAGGCATAGGTCATGGCGTCCATCGGATCCGAGGCCGCGACCGTGAAGTCGATCGCGGTGCCCTCGTTGCGCGGCGTTCCCACCGTGACGCTGCTGATCGTCGGCGCCACGTTGAGGATCGTGATCAGCGCGGTGTCCTCGTCCGTTTCCGGGCCTTCCTCACCGGTGCCGCTGACGCGCAGCTTCACGGTGCGCGTATCGGCTCCATCGATGGACGCCGCGCTGAAGGTCGGCTGCGCGCCGCTGGTCTCGAAGCTGCCGTTGTCGTCGAGGTCCCAGGAATAGCTGTCGGCGAGGAAGGAGCCGCGGCCGTCGAGCTGCACCGAGCCGCCCTCGTCGACCTCGTACGGCCCGCCAGCTTTGGCCGTCACGTGCGCGGCCAAGTGCTGGCCGAGGAAGTCCCAGTCGCCGTAGGTCGAGCTGTAGAAGGCCTCGTCCACACAGCTAAGCACCGAGGTCGACGCGGTGCCGAGCACCATCGGCTCGCCGCTGATCATCGCCAGGGCCGGACCGCCCGAGTCGCCGGAGCAGATCCCGGAGCTGCCGTACCCGTCGACCATGATGTACAGCGCGGAGAGATGGCGCACGTCGAGCGGGGTCCACCAGCGGCGGGTGTTGCTGCCGCCCCCGCCGGGCGACGTGCTGCCGTACCCCACGGCCTGGATCTTGCTGGGCGTGGCGATGCCGCTGTCGCGGTTGACCTCGAAGGGCGTCACGTTGACCAGGCTGACCTCGCTCGAGAGCACGACCACGGCCACGTCGTGGTCGGGCTGCGGGTTGGTCTCGCTGTACACGTAGTCTGGATGCTCGTGCCAGGCCGAGGCGCTGCGGGAATACGCGTGGGTCTCCCACTCGCTGAGGTCGGTGTACCCGCCGAAGAAGGTCATCCCCTGGACCGTGTGGTCCCGGTCGATCACGCAGTGCGCCGAGGTGAGCACCTTGTCCGGACCCACCAGCGAGGCGGAGCAGAAGCCGCCGTACCCGCCGCTCAGGTAGATCTCGAGACCGCCGATCGCCCGCACCTGCTCGTCGCTGAGCTGGACCACGGACGGGTCGAAGCTGGCCGTGCCATTGACGATACCATGGGCCACGCCGGACAGGCCCGGGCTGCCGTCCCCGGATTCACCGCAGCCTAGGTTCAGGAGCAACAGGAGCAACAAGATTACAGCTGCGCATCGCCTTAGCATGGTCATCGCTACCTCGCAGAGCGTTGTTTCACATCACCCGGCGTGAGTACCACGCCCGCGCGCGCGAGGCAAGACGGGCGCTGCGTATTCGCCTTACGGCCTGGTGATGCGGTTCGTGCGAGGCGCCCGTTGAGGTGCGACCAGAGCCTACCGCGCGCCGATCTCGTCGAGCAGGCGGCGCGCCTCGCCGCGACGTTTCCCCTTGGGGAAACGCTCGAGGTACCTCCGCAGCGCCTCGGCCGCTCGCGCCTTGTCGCGCCGCTGGAGCAGGCAGCCGGCCTTCCAGTACAGCGCCTCGTCCGGCCGGCGCGCGTTGGCCCGCTTGAGGTACTTCTCGTAGTAGTCGAGGGCCCGGCCGTGATCCCGGCGATGCTCGCGGTACAGGGTCGCGGCGAGGAGCAGGGCCTCGGTCGAGCGGTAGCCCCGCGGGAAGCGGTCGAGGTAGTCCTTGCAGCTCGTCAACGCCGCGTCACCCTCGCCGATTCTGGCCCGCGTCTCGCAGAGCAGGTAGTTCACCTCCTCGTCGAACAGGCCGCTGGAGTAGCGCGCCAGGTACCGCTCCCAGAGCCGGATCGCGGCTCGTGGTGTGTGGAGCTGCTCGCCGTGCAGCAGGCCGGCCTCGTACAGCGCACGCTGCTCGAGCGGGCCCTGCAGACCCTGGTCGATCACCACCTCGTACTCGCGCAGGGCGCGGGAGTACGAGCCGAGCACCGAGTAGCTGCGCGCCAGCAGGTAGCGCGCCTCGGCCTCGAGCCCCCGGCCCGGCGCCCGGTCCACCGCGTCGGCCAGCAGCTCGGCCGCGCGGAAGTGCTCCCCCCGTCGGGCCAGGGTCCGCGCCTCGGTCACGAGGCGGGAGAAGTCCTCCTGCGGCAGGGCCTGGCGCGCGGCGATCGGCAGGTCCCGGCCGCGGGCCGCGACCCGGCGTCCGCGGCGTGACCGCGGCCTGCGCTTCTCGACGATCCGCGCCTTCGGGGATGACGCGATCTCGGCAGGCTCCGCTGCCGCGGCCTCACTCGCTTCCACCATCCGGGCGCCGAACAGGGCGCCGGCGGCAAAGGCCTCCAGCGCTGGATCGCGCTGGACCACGGGCTGCAACGGCTCCTCGGCGTGCACCGGGCGTACGCTGATCTCCTGGCCACCCTCGAGCACGACCGGCTTTGCACCCGGTTCACGAGGACGCACCTCGACACGGCCCTCGGCCACGCGCACCAGGGTTCCCTCGCCGACCGGACGGCTGACCATGAACACGGTGCCCACGACCCGGACCTCGGCCTCCTCGGTCTGAACCGCGAAGACCTCGCCCGCACCGCGCAGCGCCACCTTGAACAGGGCCGAGCCGGTCAGCAGCTCGAGCCTGGTCACGCCCGGGCCGGTGCTGCGGGCCAGCACCTCGGAGCCGGGCTGCAGCAGCAGGCCGGTCCGCTCGCCGAGGGATACCGCGCGCGCCGGGGCACCGGCCGCCACCGCCACCCGCTCGCCCGCCTTCAACTCGGCCGGCGGCAGCACGGGGGTTGCGGCTGGCAGCGCCCGGTGCGGCGCCCGCGTCACGCCGGGCGCGGCGGCGGGTTCGCCCGCTCGGGTCTCGATTGCTGCCGTCCGGATCTCGTCGGCCGGGGCCACACCCGGGTCTTCGGCGAACAGCACCATCAGGGCGAAGCTCGCGGCCGCGGCCGCGGCGGCGCCGGCCACGCCGAAGCCGATCCTGATCGCCCAGCGCGGCCCTTCTCGCCGGCGCTCGCTGATCCGCGAGAGCACCCGGGCCCGGATCCGATGCCGATCCACTCCAACCGGCTTGAGATCGCCCACCGCCGATAGATCGGCGAGCACCCTGCGGACCAGCTCCGACTCGTCACGGCATCGGGCGCAGTCCACCAGGTGGGCGGCAAGCTCCTCGTAGGCCGCCGCGTCGAGCTCGTTCGCGGCGTAGGCGTAGAGCTTCTCTACGCCAATCTCGGTACACTCATCCCGCATCTTTCGTCCCCCGGGATCCGCTCCCGTAGCGCTCCTGGAAATAGGGATCCCGTTTCACCTTCTCGTGAAAAGTGCGTCGCGCCTGGAACAACCGCGCATAGACCTTCTTGCGCGGCAGGTCGAGCACCTCCGAGATCTGCTCGGCGCCGAGGCCCTGGATATCGGAGAGCACGAACACCACCCGCTTCTTGACTGGAATCTGCGAGAGGATGGCCTGGATCCGGTCGAAGGTCTCGCGGTGGATGACGCTCCGCTCGGGGTTGTCCGGATCCATCAGCTGCAGCCACGGCTCCCGCTCTCCGGTGTCCACGGGCCGGCGCAGCTTCTCCCGACGCATGTGCTGGAGGGCGACATTGACCGCGATGCGGTAGACCCACGTGGAGAAGCGGGACTGCCACTCGAAGCGATGAATGCACCGATGAACCTCCAGGAACACGGTCTGGATGACGTCCTCCATGTCCCGGTTGTCACCCATCAGCTTGAACAGGACGCCGGACACCATGGGGTAGTACGCGTCGAACACCTGCGCGAAGGCCCTGCTGTCACCGTTCTGGTAGCGGCGAACCGCTGCCTCGCGGCGCTCCTCCTCCGCTGTTCGCTGGGAGCCCGTCGGCTCCGTTGTCCTAGGACTTCGCGTCATCCCCGTATCATTGGTGGCCCGAGGGTAGCGGATCTTACATCAAAAAAACGCCAACGCTAGAAGCTGATGCCCACGCCGACCCGGGCCTCGAGGTCGTGACGGGGGACCTTGATCAGGGTCCTGCCCTCCACCGTGTAGCGCTGCGCCGTGAGGTAGTAGCGGCCCGATAGGAATAACTCTGTGAAAACATAAGGCAAAATATAAAAACGCGCCCCGGCGCCGCCGCCCAGGCCCGGGTTCAGCTTGAGGTCGTAGCGCCGGGTTCCCTGCCCGCTCTTCAGCGGTCCAGAGCGGATCGAGGCCATGTTCAGGCTGCCCTCGGCGCAGACACGAACCCGGAAGCGGTCGATCGCGGGCCGATAGCACAGGCCCAGGATCAGCGGGACAGAATATAACTCTGCGAAATGTGTAGCCTTTTCTTTTGTTACCGCAGAATAGACCGTGAGATCGAGCCGGATCGCCAGCTCGTCGATGATCGAGATCGCCGCCCCCAGGCCCCCGCCCACCACAACATCGCCCTGGACCAGGTTGCCGGTGGAGAAGTGGGCGTCGAACTCGACGATCGACCTTGCCACTGGATCCTGCGGCTCCTCGACCGCGGGGTCGGGCTCGGTGTCGCCAGGCCGCGGCTTGCTCAACTCCGGGTCCTGCCCGCTGCTGGCGGCCGACTCCCGGCTCTCCGGACCGGACCTGCCAGCGCCCTGCGGCTCCTCGAGGTAGTCCCCGGGCGCGGGCTCGGGCGGCGCCTTGATGTGGTCCTCGTGGCCCACCTGGGGCGGTCCGCTGGAGAGCCCGGCGCGCAGCAGGGCCGCGGTCAGGTGGGCCAGGGTCACGCCGCGGTCCGGATCCTCGGGCGCGTACGGCGCCCAGCGCTCGAGCATCTCGCCCGTGGAGCAGACCAGCACGGTTAGCCTGGCCTCGGTCTGGCGGAAGTCGATCGACACCACGGCGCGCGCCCGCTCGCCGCACAGCAGCTCCGCTGCCCGGTCCCGGTCCTTGCCGTCGGCCACGGCCCGCGGGACAAGGGAGAGCCGCTCGGTGAAGCGGAGCATCTCGTCGGCCAGCAGGCCGGCGAGCTCGTCGATCCGCGCGTCAGCAGCGGCAGGCGTGAGCAGCACCACGGCGCCGACAGCCGTTGGCGGCACGGGCTCCGCTGCCCCGTGCGCCTCGCGCGCGGCGCAGATCAGGACCAAAAGCAAGACCAAGGCGACCTGGCTCTGCGAGCTTCGCATCACAGCCCTCGAGGTTGATCAGGTAGCATGGCGGGGTAGCAGTCCGCAAACCATGCCGCACTGCTCGCTGTTGACTCGACGCGTCAGCGGAACTACCTTAGGCACTCGAGCACCGGGCGAGCGCGGAGATTCAATGATGAGCAAGACCCTGACCCTGACCTATGGCACCGAGACCCGAGCCCTGACCATCGACGAGCAGCAGCTCGCAGCGCCAATGGTCGCGCCCCGCGCCGCCGGGGCGAGCACGGCCGAGCCGGCCGACGCGATCCGCGCGGCCCTGGCCGAGCCGCTCGACCGCCCGCGCCTGCGCGAGATGGTCGCCGGCAAGAGCGTGGCCCTGGTGATCAGCGACGAGTTCCGCGCCGGGCTGCACGAGACCATCCTCGACCTGCTGTTCGAGGAATTCGCCGCGGGCCAGCCGGCCCGGCTGACCGTGCTCTGCGCCACGGGCACCCACGACCCGAAGATCTACACGCCCAACGTCCAGGAATGGACCCGGAACGCCTCGGACAAGCACGGCCTGCCGTACAGCTTCGTCGCCCACGACTGCGACGATCCCGAGCTGGTCGCCATTGGCCAGACCTCGCGCGGCAACACGATCGAGGTCGAGCCGGCCTGGCTGCAGGCCGAGGTGCGGGTATTCGGCCACGAGGCCAAGCACCACTACATGGCCGGGTACTCCTCGGTGGCCAAGCAGGTGGTGCCCGGCGTGAGCAGCCGCGCCACCGTGACCTTCAACCACCACCTGGCGCTCGACGACGACTCCCAGGCCGGCCAGCACCCGCTGCACCCGGACCCGGATCGCCGGCGCAACCCCTTCTCCGAGGACGCGCTCGAGGCGCTGCATCTGGCGATGAGCAAGAGCCTCGAGGCCGACGGCAAGGTGATCGACAAGCCGGCCGAGAGCTTCCTGCTGGACATGATCTCGGACAAGAGCTCGGTGTTCTTCGTCCAGGCCGGCGCGCCGGATGCCGTGACCGCCAACGTGCTCGCAGCCGCGGACGAGCAGGCCATGTTCGAGGTGCCCAAGAGCCGCTACGTGGTGGTCTCGCCCGGCGGTCCGCCGGCGAGCACCGCGCTGTACGGCGTGCAGAACTGCTTCGATATGGCCCTGCTCGGCGCGATCGAGCAGGGCGGCGAGGCCCTGGTCCTCGGCCCGTGCAACGGCCGCGAGGGCGTGGAGCCCGACGTCAGGGGCCTGGCGCCCGACGCCAAGTCCAAGGCGCTGTTCTGGGACAACCTGGTGCGCCTGCGCGAGGCGCCGCTCGAGCAGTGCTACAAGGAGATCGACGAGAACTTCAAGCTCTACCTGTGGAAGACCTGGCGCGTGCTGCGTCTGTTCAAGCGCGATCGGATCAAGATCTGGATCCACGGAGAGCTGCCGCCAGACACGCTGGCCGAGGGCGGCTTCGAGCACGCACCCGACCCGCAGGCCTGGATCGACGAGCGCGCGGCCCGGGGCGACGGTCAGTTCGTGGTGATCGACGGCGGCAACAAGCTGCTGGTACGGGGAACCTAACCGCCGCTCAGTGCGCCAGCAGGCTGCGGTGAATCAGCTCGCCCTCCTCGTCGGTGCTGTCGTTCAGCGCCCCGTCCGCGTTCTCGCGCTTCATGTTCATGTTGTGCTTGTAGCGCCGGGCCTCCTCGGCCCGGGCCAGCAGGACTGAGTGGTAGAAGGCGACGATCTCCGCGTTCCGCGGCGGCCGCTTCCCCAGATCCTCGACCGTCAGGCTCTCCATGGCATACGAGTCGAGCAGCTTGCGTCTCATCTTGGCGAACAGCCCGGGGCTGCCGAAGATCTCGATCGCGTGGACCTTGCCGTTGATCGCCACGATCATGCCGACCGCGTTGCGGCCCTCGATCCCGGGCAGCAGCACCTCGGCGTAGCGCTGCAGCCGCTTCCCGATGCCGGCGTCGGTCAGCGAGGCCCGGTAGCTCCCGCTGCTGCTCTGCGCGTGGTTGTCCGCGTTCTGCTCCGCCACCTCGCGCCATACCTCGCCCTGCCCGCGGAACTGCACCGCCATCTTGGTCCGGTTCCCGCCCATTGCACCGGCCGACTTGAACTCCTTGCTCGAACCGTGCCAGCGCCCCTGCTCGACGCAGCGCACGTCCACGGTCATCGTGGCGCCGGGCTTGATCAGCACGTCGGCGGAGATCATGCGGTCCTGCTTGCCGCCGAGGATCACCTCCCCGGCGGCGACGTAGATCGGCAGCTTCCCCTTGTTGGAGATGGTGACAACCGGCACCGACCCGCCGTCCTTCTCGCGAATGCGGATCGTCTTCTGCTTGGTGGCCTCGTCCAGGGTGAGGTACTCGGCCGCGGCAGAGCGCACCTTGCGATACAGCGGGAAGACCGCCAGCGGCCCCTGGGCCACGGGTCGGCCCACGCTGTGGTCGGAGTCCAGCTCGAAGGGGTACGCATCGGCCGCGTGCGGCTCGGCCGCGCGGACATCCAGGGGTGCACCTTCGAGCACGATCGCTGCACCGAAGATCCACGCCAACGTGATCAGCCTCGACTTGCTCATGCCGTCCTCCTTGGCACCCGGGCTCCATGGCACTCTTGATCAGGGTACCGCCCCTCACCCCGATCATGGTCAGATCGCCGTGAAAAGTGTGTAAGGAGTTGGTAATTCGGTAAGGCTGCTTCAAGGCCCTTTACAGTGGGCCTTATATTGGTCTATCTTTAGATCCGTTATCAGGTCCGCAAGGAGGGCCAGACATGAAAGCAATACAAGTCACCGAGGACATCCTCTCCCTGAGCGAGCTCAAGACCCAGACATCCAGGGTTCTGCGCAAGCTCAAGCACGACGGGCGACCGGTGATCATCACGCAGAACGGCAAGCCCGCTGCGGTGATGATCACGCCCGAGGCCTTTGACCGGGTCAGCGAGCACATCCACTTCATCGCGCACCTGGAGGAAGGCCTGGCAGATGCGGAGGCCGGTCGGGTCATCGATGACGAGGAACTCGGCCGTGAACTAGATGCAACCTTTGGCAAGCTCGAGGACGACCGAGGTTGAATCCCACCTGGCTCAGGTCTGAGTCAACCTCAACCTTGCACTCCGCGTCCCCCGCCGGAGCTCAGCCGGTTTCCTCGTTCCGCGGCAGCTCGACCCGGAAGGTCGTACCCTTGCCGACCTCGGTCTCGAAGCCGATCTCACCGCCGTGGTCCTCGGCGAACTTCTTGGCGATCGCCAGGCCCAGTCCGGTGCCGCCGCGCTTGCCGTGCGTGGCGAAGCTCTCGAACACCGTGTCGCGAAACTCGGCCGGGATGCCCGGCCCCGTGTCCGCAAAGGTGATCACCACCCGGTCCCGCTCCTCGTCGTAGCCGACGCGGATCACGAAGCTCCCGCCGTCGGGCATCGCGTCGTACGCGTTGCGCGCAATGTTCTGCACCATCCTCCGCAGCTTCTCCTCGTCGAGCCGGGCCGTGCCATCGTAGTCCAGCCGGACCCCGAGCACGATGCCGCGCTCGCCGAACTGAGGCGCCAGCAGCTTCTCGACCTCGGAGAAGAAACGATCGAGATGCACCCGGTGCACGAGCACCTCGGTCTCACCGCGGGCAAAGGCCAGCAGCTCGCGGATCATGTGGTTCATCACGTCGACCTGCCTCACGATCGTGGCGGCATACTCGTCCCGCGTCATCTCGTCGCCCAGCCGGGCCAGCATCTGCGTGTACCCGCTGATCACGGTCATCGGCGTCTTGAAGTCGTGCATCACGCCGGCCAGCATCCGACCGATGTCGGACAGGCGGTCCGCGCGCCGGGCCTCCTCGGCGCCCTGCTCCAGCTCGATCGCGCGCGTGGCCTGCCCGGCGATCAGCGTCAGCAGCCGCAGATCGCCCTCGTCGAAGCGCCGGCCCGAGCCGGTCTTGTTCAGCAGCTCCATCGCGCCGGTGGGCTCCTCGCGCTCGCCAAGCGGCACGCAGAGCAGGTTGCGCGTGGGAAACTCGATCTCGCTGGCGATATCCGAGGCGAACAGCTGCTCCTGCTCCAGATCGTTGGCCATCCTCGGCTCGCCGCTCTGCGCCACGAAGCCGGCCACGCCCTTGCCGAGGGGCAGCCGGAACTGCTTGACCGCCTCGCCCTTGGCGCCCAGCGCGGCCTTGAAGTAGAGATGGCCGCTCTCCCCCTCCCTGAGCAGCACCGAGCCCGCCTCGGCGCCTACCGTGTTCATCGCCTTGGCCAGGATGCGATCGAGCAGCGCACCGAGGTCGGAGGCCTGGGCCACCTCCTGCTCCAGCTCGTAGAGCAGATCGAGCTCGGCGAGCCTCCGCTCCAGCTCGTCCCGCGCCTCGGTCAGCTCGATGTTCTTGCGCACCGCCTCGAGGTAGAGCTGGGCGTTCTCCAGCGAGACCGCAGCCTGGCCCACGAGCGCCTCGAGCAGCTCCTCGTCCTCCACGGTGAAGCGGCCACTCCTCTTGTTGAGCACCTGCACCACGCCGAGGATCTTCTGCGCCGGATCGCGGACCGGCATGCAGAGCATGGAGCGCGTGCGGAAGCCGGTCTGCTTGTCGAAGTCGGGGTCGAATCGGTCGTCCTGGTACGCATCGACGATGTTGACCGTCTTGCCCTTGCCCGCGACCCAGCCAGCCACGCCCTCGCCGATGCGAAGACGTATCTCCTCCATGTTCTCGCCCTGGGCGATCGAGGTCCACAGCTCGCCCCGCGCCTCATCGACGAGGTAGAGGCTGCTTCGCTCGGCGTCCATCAGGTCGGTGACCTGGTCCATCACGATGCTCAGCACCTGGTCCAGGTCGAGGGTCGAGGACAGCGCGCGGCCGATGCGGCGCATCGCGGCCAGCCGGCCTTCCTGCAGATCGAGCCGTGCGGTCAGCGCGGTTACCCGCTCCTCGAGCTCGCCGATCCGCCCCTCCTTGCCGCTTTCCCCCATGCCTTTCCGCTCCCGGTCGCGCCTCGGTTCAATGAGCCTCGGCCCAGTTCGGCGCGAAGTTGGTGTCTACCACAAGTGGAACGCTCAGCTCCCAGACGTTCTCCATCAAGGCTCGCACCTCGGCCGCCAGCGCCTCGGCCCGCGCCTCGGGCACCTCGAACACCAGCTCGTCGTGCACCTGCAGCACCAGCGTCGCGCCCGCGAAGCGCTCCTCGGCCAGCAGCGCAGGCACGCGAAGCATGGCCAGCTTGATCAGGTCCGCCGCCGAGCCCTGGATCGGCGTGTTGATCGCGGCGCGCTCCGCGCCCTGGCGCACGCTCTGGTTGCTGCTCTGCAGATCCGGCAGGTGCCGCCGCCGGCCCATCAGCGTCTCGATATATCCACGCTCGCGGGCGAAGGCCAGCGTGTCGTCCCAGTAGCCACGCACCGCGTTGTAGCGCTCGAAGTAGGCGTCGATGAAACGCTGCGCCTCCTTCTGGTCGATGCCCAGCTGCCGCGAGAGGCCGAAGGCGGACTGCCCGTACACCACGCCGAAGTTGACCGCCTTGGCCTGCCGGCGCTGCCCGGACGTGACGTCTTCCGGCTCGAGACCGAGCACCTCGGCCGCGGTGCGGCGATGGATGTCCTCGCCCCTGGCAAAGGCGTCGCGAAGCCGCTCGTCACCGGAGAGGTGCGCCAGCACGCGCAGCTCGACCTGCGAGTAGTCCGCGGCCAGCAGCACCTTGCCCTCGGGGGCCACGAAGGCGGCGCGGATCTTGCGGCCGTCCTCGGTGCGCACCGGGATGTTCTGCAGGTTCGGATCCGAAGATGAAAGCCGGCCCGTCGCGGTGATGTGCTGGTTGAAGCTGGTGTGGATGCGGCCGTCGTCACCGACCAGCTCGGCCAGGGCGTCGGAGTACGTGCCCTTGAGCTTGGTCAGCGAACGATACTCGAGCACGCCGGTCACCAGCGGCTGCTCGCCGACCCGCCGGGCCAGCTCCTCGAGCACCGGCTGCGCCGTGGACGGTCCGGTCTTGGTCCGCTTGACCACGGGCAGGCCCAGCTCGTCGTACAGGATGTGCGCCAGCTGCTTGGGCGAGTTGGGGTTGAACGCCGGATCGCCGGCAAGCTCCTGGCACGAGGCCAGGCAGCCCCGGATCCGTTGCCCCAGATCCGCGGAAAAGGCAGCGAGCGCATCGCGGTCGAGCAGCACACCGTGACGCTCCATCGCGGCGAGGATGTGCACCAGCGGCAGCTCCATCTCGCGATACAGCCCGTCCAGGCCCGCGGCCTCGACCTGCGGCGCGAGCGCCCGCTGCGCGGCGAGCGCCACGTGGGCATCCTCGCAGGCGTACTCGGTGGCGCGATCGACGGGAACCTCGCTGAAGGGAATCTGCTTCTTGCCCTTGCCGCAGACGTCCTCGTAGTGGATCGTCTCGTGCGCCAGGTGGTCCTGGGCGATGGCATCGAGCGAGTGGCGCTGCCGTCCCGCGTCGAGGAGATAGCTCATCAGCATCGTATCCTCGATCGGGTCGGCGAGGACGATGCGCTGGGGTTCCTCGCCCGACTTCGGACGCCGCGGCGTGCCGCGGGTGAGGATCACCTCCTCGTACTTGAGGTTCTGCCCGATCTTGCGGATCTCGGGATCCTCCAGCAGCGGCCGGATCGCGGCGAGGACCTCGCCCACCGGCACGTTGGTCACGACGAGGCCGGTGTGGCCGACCGGGACGTAGATCGCCTCGACCTCGGCGAAGGCGTCGTCACCCTTCTTGGCGAAACGAGCCAGGGCCAGGCCCACCAGATCGGCCCGCGTGGGGCTGGTCGAGGTGGTCTCGAAATCGAAGCTGATCTCCCTGTCCTTCTTGCAGCGCGCGAGGAATTTCTTCAGCTCGGAGAGATCGGTGACCGTGCGGTAGCCCTCCCGCTTGACACCCTCACGCGGAGTCAGCTCGGCGAGCAGGCGCTTGAGCTCCCAGCGCTCGAGCAGCGGCCGCAGCTTCTCGGGATCGAAGTCGCTGTACTCCAGGTCGTCGAGCGTCGCGTCGATCTCCACGTCGCGGCGGATCGTGGCCAGGCGGTAGGTCATCCGGCCCTGCTCAGCGTTGTCCACTATCTTCTGGTGCACCTTCTTCTTCTTCTCGAGCGCGGTCACGCCCGCGATCACCTCCTCGAAGCCGCCGAACTCCCGGATCAGCGAGACCGCGGTCTTGGGGCCCACGCCCGCCACTCCGGGCAGGTTGTCCGAGGTATCGCCGGCCAGGCCCAGCAGGTCGACGATACGCTCGGGCGGCACGCCCCACTTCTCCTCCACCTCGGCCGGGCCGTAGCGCTTGTCCAGCACCGGATCGAGCTGACTCACGCCCTCGGTGATGAGCTGCATCAGGTCCTTGTCGCTGCCCACGATCACCACGTCGATGCCGGCCTTGCGCGCCAGCTCGGCCACCGTGCCGATCACGTCGTCGGCCTCGAAGCCGGGCTGCTCGAGCACGGGCAGGCCAAAGGCCCGCACCAGCTCCTTGATCGGCTCCACTTGCGCGATCATGTCCGGCTCGGGCGGCTTGCGCTGGGCCTTGTACTCGGGGAACTCCTCGTGGCGGAAGGTCTTGCCCTTGGGATCGAAGACCATGCCGATGTGGCTGGGCCGGGTCTCGCGGATCAGCTTCAGCAGCATCTGGCCGAAGCCGTGGATCGCGTTGGTCGGCTCGCCGCTGGAGCTGCGCAGGCCGCGGATCGCATGGTACATGCGGAAGATGGTGTGTGTGCCGTCGAAGAGGTACAGCGTGCGCGTGTCTCTGGCGGGCATGATCACCTCGCCGGGTCAAAGATCCCGGGCAGGCGCGCATGCTAGCAGAGGGAGCCAGGTGGAGCAACCGAGGGCCGTGGTCAGTGACGTATCATTGCACAACTATGAAATAATTTCAGAGAACCGGCAGGCAGGGGCCGGCCGCGGCCCCGGGGCCGCAGTAGAAGTCACTTGCGATTTCAAGCCGTTATCGCTAGTATTCACTCCCGTGTAATTTGGCATCGCCATTGCACCAATTTCTATCGGGAGGCCTGGCATGCCGAAACTGACCCTGACCAAGGCTGGCGAGACCTTGTGGAGCCACGACTACGGCAAGGACTACATCACCATCGGCCGCCACAGCTTCGCGGACGTGCCCCTGGACTCGACCATGGTCTCTCGCCACCACGCTGTCATTCGCTTCTCGGCCCAGGAGGGCGGGTACATCGTCGAGGACGCGGGCTCGAGCAACGGGGTCCAGCTCAACGGCGAGGACGTGCAGAAGTCCGTGCTCAAGGACGGCGATCGGATCCAGATCGGCGGCTACCTGATCATCTTCGAGCAGGGCGCCGCGGCCGAAGCCGCGGACGAGGGCTCAGTGCGCCGCCGAGCCAAGAGCGGCATCGACGAGGGCCACCGCACCTTCGAGATCCCGCGCAGGGAGGAGAACAAGTAGTCACCGCCCACCGGGAAGAACAACCCCGGCTAGCCCCCCCGCCGCTCCTTGCCGTCCCAGCCGCTGTCCTGCCGCTCGATGCTCGCGCCGAGTGCTGTCAGCCGCTGCTCGATCGACTCGTACCCGCGATCGATCTGCTCCACGTTCTGGATCACGCTCCGGCCCTCGGCGCACAGCGCAGCGATCAGCAACGCCATGCCGGCGCGGATATCGGGGCTGACCATGGTCGAACCGACCAGCTGCGAGGGGCCGATCACCACGGCGCGGTGCGGATCGCAGAGCACGATCCTCGCGCCCATCGCGATCAGCCGATCGACGAAGAACAGGCGGCTCTCGAACAGCTTCTCGTGGATCAGCACCGTGCCCCGGCTCTGGGTCGCGGTGACCACGGCGATCGAGGTCAGGTCCGCGGGGAAGCCGGGCCAGGGCGCGTCGTCGATCTTGGGAATCGCGCCGCCGAGATCGGGCTGCACCTCGAGGCTCTGGCCGGCGGGCACCACCAGTTCCCCTCCCTCGAGCTTCGTGACTACGCCGAGCCTCCGGAAGTCCATCAGGATCTTGCGCAGATCCGATCCGCGCACGCCGGCGATGCGGAGCTCACCGCCCGTGACCGCAGCCAGGCCGACGAAGGAGCCGATCTCGATGTGGTCGGGGCCGATCGGGTGCTCGCCGCCTCCGAGGGCGCCGCCCTCGATCCGCAGCATGTTGGAGCCGACACCTTCGATCGCGGCGCCGAGACCCACCAGCATGCGGCACAGGCCCTGCACGTGCGGCTCGGAAGCGGCGTTGTAGATCACGGTCTCGCCCTGGCTCGCCGCCGCGGCGATCAGCGCATTCTCCGTGGCCATCACGCTGGCCTCGTCGAGGAAGATCTCGGCGCCCCGAAGGCCACCCGGCGCCGACAGCACGTACTCGGCGCCGACCTGGATCTCGGCGCCCAGGGCCTCCAGTGCCAGCAGGTGCGTATCGACCCGCCGCCGACCGATTCGATCGCCGCCCGGCACCGGCAGCCGGACGTGGCCCCGCCGCGCGAGCAGCGGCCCGGCGAGCAGGAACGACGCGCGGATCCGCCGGCACAGCTCGGAGTCGGGCTCGGCGCCGCCCACGCCCGCCGGATCGATGCGCACCGTGTGGTCGTCCCGCCACTCAACGCCCGCACCCAGCCGCTCGACGATCTCGATCTGCCGCAGCACGTCGCCGATCCGCGGCACGTTGCTCAAGACCACCGGGCCGCCGGCGGCCAGCGTGGCCGCCACCACCGGCAGCGCCTCGTTCTTGTTGCCCGCCGGCCTCACCGTGCCGGTGATCGGCCGTCCTCCCTGGACCACGAACTCGGCCACGCTCCCTCCTCACCCCGATCAGGGTAGCACGATCAGTCCGCCGCCGCCCTGATCCTCGTCCTCTCCGTCCGGGGTCGCGTCCGCAGCCTCGACGCCGGGGGGCGCGGCCACCAGCCCGGGCTCGCCCGCCGCCGCACCGACCTTCGGAAGCAGCTTGTCGACCATGCTCATCACAAAGGGGTTCTCGATCACGTCCTGCGACCGGTCGGCCAGATGGGTCGCCGCGACCAGGGCCAGCCACGCCTCGGCCTCGCGATCGCTCCACAGCAGGTAATCCGCCATCGCCTCGAGGCGCGCCGCGTGAAGCTCCCGCACCGGCTCGTCGAAGCTCTCCTCGGCCGCCCGACGGATCATCGCCGCGCGCTGCTCGACCTTCTGCGCCTCGTTGATGTAGAGCGGGCTCTGCTCCACCTCCTGCAGCTTGAGGAACAGCCGATCCAGCGCCTCGGGCGCGATGGCCCACGTGCGGAACTCATCGAGCTCGTGCAGCCGGACCGCCTCGCGCAGTGCGGGCCGGTCGGCAGCGAGATCCGGCGCGCCCAGCTGCGCCCGCGCGCCCGGTCGCGGAGATCCGCCGCCGCGAGGAAAGCGGATCATCGCCTCGCCGTACGCCTGCGCCGCATCCGCTCGCCCCGCGGCGCGCGCTCTCTCGCGCGCCCGCACCAGCAAGTCCCGCGCGGAGGCATAGTCGATCTCGATGTGCGGCACCCCGCGCGCCGTCAGCCCCCGCTCGACCTGCTCGCGGTACTCCCTGCGCGATAGCTCGGACTGCCTGAGCGCCACCAGGCCGTCCAGCACATGCTCCCGCGCCTCGGCCACGTCCACGCCTTCGTCGGCGCTCCTCACGAGGAGCAGGATCCGCGAGCCGGTGGCATCGACATCGGTCAGCAGGCTGGAAGGCTCGCGCTCGCGCCCGCGCTCGACCGTCCCGGCACCCTGCGGCTCGGGCACCTCGATGCCGCGGTTGCGCAGGCGATGCCGGGCCCGGCGAAGCGCCTTGGCGCCCCTCTTGGAGAGCCCGGCCGCGGCCAGGGCGGCGAGCAGGGTCGGGTCCGCGGTATCGGCGGCGCGCTCGACCACGGCCACCTGCAGCGGCTCGGGCCACTGGCCGGGCAGATCCGGATCGGTTCCGCCCGCCGCGATCCAGGCCGCGGCGCCGGCCGCGTCCCCCTCGCCCGCAGCGAGAAGCCCGGCCCAGCGCGCCACCTCGTCGCTCTCACGCCTGCGCTTGCCCATGGAAGAGCCCTAGTAGTACTGGACGAGGGCCTCGAAGGTCTGGGCGTCGACCTGTACCAGCCCGCCCCGAGAACCGTAGATACCGCCGTAGTTCGAATTGGACACGAAGAGGTACTCATCGCCGTTGATGGCGGGATCGCCCTGGGTGAAGGTGAAGCCGCCGGGCAGGCTCCCGGCGTCGAGCACCAGCGCCTCCACGCCGCTCGACGTGCTGAACAGCCAGCCCGAGCCGGGCTCGAGCGTCGCCGAAGCGTTCTCGGGGGGCACAAGGGTGAACCGGACCAGCAGGTTCTCGTAGGTCTCGCCGAACACGGCCCGCCCCTTGAAGCCGCTCTCGCTCCCGTTGACGGCGTAGCTTCCGTCGGTGCGAATGGTGAAGCTTAGCTCCCGCTCGGCATAGCACTCGGCCAGCGGAGCCTCGCTCTCGGCGAAGTGCAGCGCCGTGGCCTCGACCTGGACGATGGCCAGCTCGACGTCCTCGATCTCCTCCGCGTCGAGCAGCGGGCATTCCTCACCCACCGGCGCCGAGTCGATGGTCAGCACGTCGCCGACCTCGACGCCGTCCTCGATGAAATCCGCGCTGGTGTCCACGAAGCGGCGACCGGTGAGATCCAGGCTGCCCCGCGTCAGCTGGTACGCGCCCGAGATCTGACCGTTGTAGATCACCGCCCAGGCCTCGCTCCGCGTCACCCGGTAGAAGACCTCGATCCCCACGTCGGCCTCGTCCTCGGGATCGATCGGCTGCAGCGAGGGGTGGTCGGGATTGGGCAGCGTGACCGACGTCCCGTCGGCGAGGCGATAGCTCGGCTCGGCGGCCGAGGCCATGCTGCCACGGCCGAGATCGAAGATCTTGTGCTGGTCGCGGTCCATGTCGAAGCCACGCAGCAGGCCGTCGTAGTCGGTGACGAAGACGATCGTCACCGTCTCGATCCCGCCATCGGCCCCTTGGTCGATATAGTCGTAGCGCACGACCTCGAGGTCCATCGGCACCCCGCCGGTGAGGACGTCAAGCTCGTGATCCCGACCCTCCGCCGCGTCGAGCTCGACGGTCTCGGGGTTGGCGTCGATGCGGACGCCCTGGGCCAGATCGATCACGGCGATGCTGTTTTCCACCTGCTTCAGGGCATAGAGGAAGGCGCCGTCGGGATCGACGGCCACCCGCCGGGTGATGCCGCCCACATCGTGACGCGCTAGCACCTCGGGGGAGCCGAGGGTGTCCGGATCCAGAGCCAGCTCGACCACGTCGTCGGCCTCCGCGTTGGCCGCGAAGAGGCGCTGGCCGCCGGATCCGAGGGCCAGGCCGCGCGGGCTGACACCGGAGACGGCCCAGCTGGCCAGCAGGCGGTACGCGTCGAGGTCATAGACCTCGATCAGGCCCGCGACCGGACGGGAGGCGAAGCCGACGGTGCGCCCGCCGAGGTCGGCCACCAGGAAGTCGTCGATCTCCTCGCCGACGGGAAAGCGCGCCACGGGCTCGAAGCCGGGCAGGTCGATCACCGCGAGCTCGGGCTCGAGAGCGTTGAGCACGAAGGCCCGGCCCTGGTCCGGGGCGACCTCCACGGCGACCGGCATCCGCCCCACGGGCAGCGCATTCCGGCGCAAGGTGTTGCCCGGCACGAAGTCGAGGAACTGCTCGCTCTGCACATCGACCACGGCCAGGGAATCGTCGCCGGAGTTGGCGACGAGCACGTAGTGACCGCTGGCGCCGTCCTCGAGCCAGGCCGCGGCGACGCCCAGCGGCCGCACCAGCGTGCCGAGGGTGCGCTCCGACGGCTCCTCGGCGCAGGCCGCGAGGAGCAGCGGGATGCCGAGCAGGATCGCGCCGGTTCCGGATCTCATCTTTGCCTCCGCAGGCATGCGCGTCCCCACGCGTGGGGATTTAGGTGGGTACCACGCACGTGGGGGCAAGTCAAGGCGCGCGCATGGGGACGCCACGCTCCTGCTCCGGCCGGCGTCCACGCCCTTCCGTGCGCGGTAACTTTGAGCTTCAACCCCGTCTCCAGTTCTGGCAATCTGATCCACACCGGAGGAGCCAGCGATGCCCACAGCCGCCCTGATCCTCGCCCTGCTCGGCCTGGCCGGCTGCTGGGTGCCGATCTTCGGCTGGGCCGGGGTGGCGGCGGGCCTGCTCGGCGGTCTGCTCGGCCTGGCTGCGATCGTCCGGCCGAATCCCGCGGGACGCGCCGTGGCCGGACTGGTGCTCGGCCTGCTGGCCCTGGGCCTGGGCCTGGCGGTCCAGATCTCGGTGGCCCTGGCCCTGTACCACGCAGGCTAGGAGTTGCTCCCAGGCGCGGTGTGGTGCTAACTTGCCCCGGCGAGAGGGGACGCGACGAAGGAGGATTGACCTTGGCCATCTACGATTCGATCATCATCGGCTCCGGGCCCGCCGGGCTGACCGCCTCGATCTACCTCGGCCGCGCGCGGCGCTCGCACCTGGTGATCGAGGGCTTGCAGCCGGGCGGACAGCTGACCACCACCACCGAGATCGAGAACTTCCCCGGTTTCCCCGACGGCATCGACGGGCCGGAGCTGATGGCGCGCTGCCGGGCCCAGGCCGAGAAGTTCGGCGCCGAGTTCCTCTCCGACCTGGTCACCGCGGTCGATCTCTCGCGTCAGCCCTTCGAGGTGCAGGTCGGCGGCCAGAGCTTGCAGGCCAGGACGTTGATCCTCTCCATGGGCGCCGAGGCGATGTACCTCGGCTTGCCGTCCGAGGAGAAGTTCAAGGGCCGGGGCGTGTCGGCCTGTGCCACCTGCGACGGCTTCTTCTATCGCGGCCGCGAGGTGGCCGTGGTCGGCGGCGGCGACACGGCCTGCGAGGAGGCGCTGTACCTGACCAGCCACGCCTCGCAGGTTCACCTGATCCACCGCCGCGACGAGCTGCGCGCCTCGAAGATCATGGGCGAGCGGGTCACGACGCACGAGAAGATCACGGTGCACTGGGATCGGGTGGTCGACGAAGTGCTGGGCGACAAGAGCGGCGTGACCGGCCTGCGCCTGAAGAATCCCAAGACCGGCGAGACCGAGGAGCTCAAGGTCGACGGCATGTTCTCGGCCATCGGTCACCGGCCGGCGACCGACATCGTCAAGGGACAGCTCCCGCTGAACGACGCGGGGTACATCAGGCTCGAGGGAGGCCCGGTGCACACCGCTGTCGAGGGTGTGTTCGCCTCCGGCGACGTGGCCGATCCGACCTACCGCCAGGCGGTATCCGCCGCGGGCACCGGCTGCATGGCCGCGATCTGCGCCGGGCGCTATATCGAGAGCCAGGGCTGAAGGGTGAGCTGAAGGCACGGGAGGCGCGGAGATGGCCGGCAAGACGGTACTGGAGCTGATCGGCGATACGCCGATGATCGAGATCCCGAGCACGCTGTCTCCGACGGTCTACGCCAAGGCCGAGTTCCTCAATCCCGGCGGCTCGGTCAAGGACCGGGTGGCGAAGCACCTCATCGAGTGCGCCGAGAAGGAGGGCCAGCTCAAGCCGGACACGATCATCGTCGAGGCCACCTCGGGCAACACCGGCATCGGCGTGGCCCTGGTCGGCCGGCTCAAGCACTACCGCGTCGTGATCGTGATGCCCGAGTCGATGAGCGAGGAGCGCAAGAAGATCATCCGCGCGCTGGGCGCCGAGCTGGTCCCCACCCCGGCCAAGAAGAGCATCCGGGGCGCGGTGGACAAGGCCGCCGAGCTGATCGCACGAAACGACAACATCTGGCACGTCAACCAGTTCGGCAACCCGCACAACCCCGAGGTGCACTACCTGACCACCGGGCCCGAGATCTGGGAGCAGATGGAGGGCCAGGTGCACGCCTTCGTGGCCGGCGTGGGTTCCGGCGGTACGCTGCAGGGCGTGGGCAAGTTCCTCAAGGAGAAGAATCCCGAGATCAAGCTCGTCGCCGTGGAGCCCGAGGGCGCCAGCGCGCTGCTCAACGAGCCGGGCCTGCATCGGATCCACCAGATCCAGGGCATCGGCGACGGCTTCATTCCGGACGTGCTCGACACGAGCCAGATCAACGACGTGCTCACCGTGAGCGACGACGACGCGGTCTATGCCACGCGGCAGCTCGCGCGGAAGCACGGCCTGCTGGTGGGCACCTCGTCGGGCGCCAACTTCTGGGCCGCGCAGAAGGTGGCCGAGGACATCGGCGACGGCGCCCGGGTGGTCACGATCATGCCCGATCGGGCGGAGCGCTACTTCTCGACCGCGCTGATCTAGTCGAAGCACCCAAGCGCGCTCCCCTTCGCGCTCGTGCTCGTGAATGCGCTACGGATCCGGCGGCACGCAGTGCCACGAGCCGGTGCAGCGCCAGCCCGGCAGATCGCAGTCCTTGTCGTGCTTGCAGCGCTCCACGCAGTACGCGAGCGGGGTGCCGCTAACCGAGTCCAGGACCGTGCAGCTCCAGCCGCATCCGCAGCGGTCGACCTCGGCCTCGCTGTCGCAGAATCGTGAGCAGAAGCCTCGCGCCACACCGACGAAGCGCAGGCAGCTCAGCCCGACCGGGCAGTCGGAGCCGACGTCGCAGACCGTGCCGCAGCCCTTGGATACGCAGGTGTCGGGCGCGTCGCAGTCGGGCGGGTCGTTAGTGCCGTCGACGTCGCCGGGCGGCGGACCGTACGGCCAGCCCAGGCCCTGGCAGCCCCAGAACCACAGACCGGCCAGCAAGGCGAGCGGGATTCCGCGCACTTTTCCCCCCGTCCGTGTGCCTAGACCCGGATGTCTCGCAGATGCGCCGCCGCCTCCTCGGGCGGCGTGGGATTGATGTAGAACCCGCTGCCCCACTCGAAGCCCGCGACCTTGCTCAGCGTGGGCATCAGCTCGACGTGCCAGTGGTAGAAACGCTGATCCTCCTCGTTGAAGGGCAGGGTGTGCAGCATCAAGTTGTACGGCGGGTCGTCGAGCGCGATTGTGAGCTTGCCCAGGGTGGCCTTCAGCGCGTCGGCCAGCCCGACCATCACCTCGCGCGGCGCCTCCTCGTATGCGGCCATGTGCTCCTTGGGCAGGATCCAGCACTCGAAGGCAAACTTCGGCGCGTACGGACAGATCACCAGGAACTGCTCGTTCTGGTACACCACCCGCGTGCCGTCCTGCATCTCCTGGTGAACGATATCGCAGTAGATGCAGCGCTCCTTGTAGCCGAAGTGCTCCCTGCTGCCTCGCATCTCGTCGTCGACGATACGCGGCACGATCGGCAGCGCGATCAGCTGCGAGTGCGCGTGCTCCAGCGAGGCGCCGGCCGTGGCCCCGTGATTCTTGAAGATCATCACGTAGCGGAAGCGGATATCCTGCTTCAGATCGACCATCCGGTCGCGGTAGGCCCACAGCACATCGGTCACCTGCTCGATCGGCATCCCCGGGATCGTGGCGTCGTGGTCCGGCGTCTCGATCACCACCTCGTGCGCGCCCACGCCGTTCATCAGGTCGTACGCGCCTTCACCCTCCCGGTCGAGGTCGCCCTCGACCATCAACGCCGGAAACTTGTTCGGCACCACCCGCAGACTCCAGCTCGAGGCGTCGGCCTCGCCGTTCTCCGGCTCCGGACGATAGGCCAGCACCTCCGGCGGTGTGTCCTCCTCGTTGCCCGGACAGAAGGGACAGTACCCACCCCGCTTCTGCTCGCGGACGATGGCGAAGTCACTCGGGCGCTGACTGCGCTCGGTGGCGATGATCACCCAGCGGTGGACGATCGGATCCTTGCGGAGCTGCGGCATCCTCACACGCTCCAGTTCCTGAGCTCGAAGTTCTCATCCGGCACGGTCAGCACGAACTGACCGATGTGCGGGAACAGGTCGAGCTCCACATCCTGCTCCAGCACCCGCACCCCGAAGCGCACCTCGTCACCCGCTCGCACGCCGAAGGCGGTGAAGGGGATGGCGACCTCGAGCACCCGGGCGAAGGCGGCCCGACCGCCCGGTCGGGATGTCTCCGCGGCGCCCTCGCGCTCCGCCACCCGGAGGTCCACGCCGAGCCTCGCGTCCGCTGAGACCTCGATCCGCGCCCGGCCGCCGCACCCCCCCGTGGAGACGAAGACCTCGATCGTGCGTCCCGGCAGATCCTCCACCACGTCCTCGGTCAGCGGATCGAGGCGGAGGTAGAGATGCTCGAGGTCGAAGCCGAATCGAATCGCGGCGAACAGGTTCTCTCCGCGGTACATCGAGCTGCGCGCCTGCACCACGTCGTAGACCGCGGCGCCCTGCCACTCGAAATAGGAGTGCGCCAGCCCGTCGATCGCCGGATGGATAAAGGCCCGCGGCGGCTGGACCTCTCTCACCCGCGCCTCGCGAGCCACGGGCAACTTGAGCTGGTGCGGCACGGCCACGCCGATGGCGTCGTGCACCGCGGAGAGGTGCGCCCGGAACAGCCGATCGAAGTCTGCGTCGTTGGCCGAGCTGAACATGTCACCGAACCACCAGAACCAGTCGCTGCCCTCGGCCGCGCGAAGCGAGCGCCACGCCCGCTCACGCTGCTCCTCGGTTGCCCGCTCGAGGTAGCGATCGCAGGTGCGCCGCGTCTGGCCCAGCAGGTCCCAGGCGCGATTGGTCTCCTGGTCGCCGATCCAGACGCGGTAGTTGGACTCGATCCACGAGCCCGAGTGGAGCCTCCCGAGAGTCTGCGGCGACGCCTCCAGCGCCACGGCCTCGGCCACGGTCAGCGTGGTGAAGTCGCCGGCCAGCCGGCGATAGAAGGCCTCGAGAAAGGCCTCGCCACGGCCCGGGTAGTACTCCCAGGGATTCTCGCCGTCGAGGGCCAGCGTCATCACTCCAGACTCCGGGGTGTCGCGTCGGATCGCCTCGCACAGGTCGTCGGCGGCGGCCTCGGGCGGGTTGCGGCTGTAAGTGAACCCGATGCGATCCGATAGACGCCGGTCGCGGAACAGCGCGCGCACCTCGCCGCCGGGCAGCACGTACGGCCGGTACAGATCGCGGCGCCGGTCGAAGCCGCCCTTGAGGGAGCGGGCCAGGTTGCCCTCGTCCGTGACCAGCCACTGAACGCCGTGCTCGTGCAGCAGGGACGCGACCTCGGGGCTGACCGATCCCTCGCTGGGCCACATCCCGACGGGCCGGCGCCCCAGCCGCCGCTCGTGGAACTCCAGCGCCTCGCGTACCTGCCGCGCAGCGTCCTCGGGCTGGCTGAAGCGCGGCGGCAGCGGCCGCTGCGGCATCGCCCGACGCGCCGAGTCCGAGTCGAGCAGCAGCGGCAGGATCGGGTGGCAGTACGGGCTGGTGGAGATCTCTATCTGCCCGTTCTCGGCCAGCGCCGAGTACACGCCGATCACCTCGCCGAGCCGGGCCAGCGACGCGTCGAGCAGCGCGAGCTTCTCCTCCTCGGTATAGTCCCGGCCCTTGTCCAGCAGGTCCCGCGCCACTTCCAGCTCGGCCTTGGCGGCGAAGCCCAGCCAGGCCAGGTGGAACAGCGTTTGCAGGTCGCGAAGGTCGGCGTCGGAGAACTCGCGCACCGCCTTCGCCAGCGCGGCCGGACCGGTGTCCGCGCCCCGGCGCGCGAGCAGCTCGGCGAAGCGGGGCAGCGGATCGATCAGGGTCGCGGCGTTGCAGTGGAAGAAGTTGGCCAGGATGAAGCCGCGCTCCTCCTCGTCCAGCTCCTCGGCCGGGCGGCGAGCCAGGCCGAGGTACGGATCCTCGGCCCGGCCCTCGGCGTACTCGTCGAGTTGCTCGATCAGCGACGGCACCAGGTTCACCGTGCAGCGCACCTCGGGGTGCCGCTCCAGCATACGCGCCATGTCGTCGTACGCGCCGGTGGCATGCAGGCGCACCCAGGGCAGCAGCGGCTGACCGGTCGCCGGATCGCGGTAGTCGGGCTGGTGCATGTGCCACAGCATGGTGACGCGTGCCGACATGCTCAACCCCCCGGAAAGGCCGAATACCCGCAGGCCATACCCTGCGCGGTCAGAACCGGGCTCGGCTCCCGTGCCATCATACCTCCGAAGCGATCGCACCGAGTATAGCCCCGGTCTTGCCGGCGGACAACCGGGCCGGCGAGGCGACCAAGGTATTGTTGCGCACACGCAACCAATCCGCTAGCATCCAAGAGCGATGAGCAAGCTGACCATCCCCCTGCTCCTCGCGGCAACACATCTCGTGTCGGGTTGTGGCATCCTCTGGTGGCTCGAGCCAGAGCCACCGCCCGAGCAGGCGGCAGCGAAAAAGGTCCGGGAGCTGCCCGACGACCTCAACGGACTGCTGGCCGTGGCGGATCGTTCCCACGAGGCGAACACGCGCAAGGGCGTGCACCTGGCGCTCGCAGCCCTGGACAAGGCCCGCGGGGTCGCGCCCGAGGATCCCGAGGTGGTCTGGCGCGAGGCGCGCAGCTTGTTCTGGCTGGCCCAGTACGGCGCCGACGAACGCCGGCTGCAGTGGGGCCGCGACGCGGTGGACCGGGCGAGCAAGATGATCGGGATGCAGCCCGACCGGGTGGAGGGTCATTACTACAAGGCCGGAGCGCTGGGCCTGGTCCTGCAGCACGATCCGTCGGTCGGGCTGAAGCGGATTTCCGAGGTGATCGACTCGCTCCACCAGGCGATCGAGATCGACGGTCGCTTCTCCCACGCCGCGCCCCACCTCGCCCTGGGAGCGATCCTGCTCAAGGCCCCGCCCTTTCCCACCGGCCCGGGCGACCTCGACGCTGCCCTGGAGAGCCTGGAGCAGGCGGTCAAGCACGCCCCGCGCTGGCCCGAGAACTGGCTCTGGCTGGCCGAGGCCAAGCTGGCCGACCGGGACCTGGCCGGCGCCAAGCGGGACGCCAAGCGCTGCCTGGTGCTGCTCGAGGGCATGAGCGGTATGGAGGCCGGGACCTGGCGCCAGAAGGCCAAGAAGATCCTGCGCCAGATCCGGGAGAAGCGCCACCGCAACCGGGACGCGACCACCTTTTGAGGGGTCAGGCCCTGACCCCTTAGACCTACATGTGGTAGTGTGTGTGACTATATGCGCGTAAAAACTGATAAAACCGTCACTCTCGGTATTGACAGCCACTGCTGTTTTGGCTAATCAGATTAACCCAACAGGCGGAGGTACCATGGCACGACTGGCCGGCAAGCCCCGGATCAAGCGTCGCTATCCGCGCGTTCCCATGCGCGCGCTGGTCCGCTACCGCAGCTCGAACGTCGACCTCGCCGAGGAGACCCGGGACATCGGCCTCGGCGGGATGTTCATCGCCACCGAGATGCTCGACGCGGTCGGCACCCCAGCCGAGCTCCGGCTGCGCATACCCGGCCGCGAGCAGGAGCTCGTCTGTCGCGGCGTGGTGCGCTGGACCACCCTCGACGAGGAGATCCTCGAGGGCCGCGTGCCCAACCTCTCGGGCATGGGCCTGGAGTTCGACGGCTGCGAGGAGATGCGGGGCGAGCTGGTCCGCGTCTTCGGCGAGCGGATCCTGCCACCGGACGTGATCACGGCCGGCATCACCTTTGCGCCGCCCACGCTCTTCGGGGGCAACGGGTAGTCAGCCGAGCGCTTCCTCGAACAACGGGAGCGCACCCTCGATCACCGAGTCGTCGACGCAGTACGCGATGCGGAAGTAACCCGGCGAGCCGAAACCGGTCCCCGGCACCACCAGCACGCGCTTCTCCTGCATCCTGGCCACGAAGCTCATGTCGTCGCCGCCCGGGGCCTTGGGAAAGATGTAGAACGCGCCCTCGGGCTTGGTCACCTCGTAGCCGAACCGGGTCAGGCTGTCGTACAGCAGATCGCGCTTGCGGCGATACCACTCGATGTCGACCGTGACTTCCTGCAGGTCCTCGACCACGCGCTGCATCAGCGCCGGAGCGTTGACAAAACCCAGGGTGCGGTTGGTGAAGGCCATCGCGCCGAACAGCGTGGCCGGATCGTCCGCCTTCGGCGAGATCGCGAGGTACCCGATGCGCTCGCCGGGCAGCCCCAGATCCTTGGAGTGCGAGGTGACCATGATCGACGACTCATACGCCTCGAACAGGCTGGGACAGCGGTCGATGTCGTAGATCAGCTTGCGGTACGGCTCGTCCGAGATCCAGTAGATCGTGTGGCCCAGCTCCTCGCTCTTGCGCCGGAGCAGATCGCCGAGCGCCGCGAGCACCTCGGCGGAGTAGACCACGCCGGTCGGGTTGTGCGGCGAGTTGGTCAGCAGCACCTTGGTCTGCGGCGTGATCGCCGCCTCGATCGCCTCGACGTCGGGCTGGAAGTCGTCCCGCGAGGGCACCTTGACCAGCGCGCCGCCGTGGTTGTCTGCATAGAAACCGTACTCGACGAAGAAGGGCAGCGGCGTGATCACCTCGTCGCCGTCGTCGAGCAACGCCTTGAGCACCGTGTTCAGGGCGCCGCCCGCGCCCACGGTCATGATCACCGAGTCGGCGGTGAAGGGCAATCCCAGCTCCCGCTCCAGCGCCGCGGCCACGGCCCGGCGGGTCGACTCGTAGCCCACGTTGGCCATGTACTTGTGCGTGCCGGGAGACTTGTCTCCGACCACCGCGAACAGCCGCTCGCGGAAGGCCTCGGGCGGCTCCAGGTCCGGGTTGCCCAGCGAGAAATCGTACACCGGCCCCTGGCCGTCGGCTCGCATCCGCGCCGCCTCCTCGAACATCTTGCGGATGAACGAGGCCCGGCCGATGAAATCCGATATCTTCCTCGAAATCGCCATCGCTCACTCCTCTCCGAAGACCTGGGCTGTGAACACCTCGATCTTCGCGTCCGGATCCTTCCACGTGCCCGAGGGCAGGCCGGCCTTGAGACACACGTGATCGAGGAAGGTCTCCCGGTTCCATCCCTGCTCGGTGGCGACCTGGGGCAGCAGCACCCCGCGGTTGAGGCCCCGGGTGATGTACAGCCCGTGCTTGCCCACCTCGACCTCTGCGGCCGGATCCGCGATTTCCCAGCGCGGTGAGAGCACCGAGACCTCCAGCTGCAGGTCACCGAGCTCGGCCTCGGTCACCGCGGGAAACCGCGGATCGCGGGTGGCGGCCTGGATCGCCATGTCGCGCACGTTGACGTACATCGGGCGGTCCGCCTCGAAGGTACCGATGCAGCCGCGTAGCTGGCCGCGCCGGTTGTGCAGGGTGACGAAGCAGCCGGCCTTGTCGCGCAGCCGCTCCTCGGCCGGATCGAACTCGGGGCGCCGGCCCTCGCGCACATACGCCTCGACCGTGCTGCGCGCGATCTCGAGCAGGGTCTTCTGCTCCCCCGCGCTCAGCGGTGCGGGCTCGGTCATCTCTCCCTCCCTGACGATCCGGGCGCGGGCCGTCGGCCCGTGCGGCGATATTCAAAGTAGTCCGCCACGATCCGCGCGTGATCGAAGGCCAGTTCGGGCAGCTCGGCCTCGCCGAACAGGCCGGTCGCAGCCGCATCATCTCCGGCCACCGGGATGCCCTCGGCGCGACCGACGAAGACCGTGGACATCGTGTGGAAGCGCGGATCCCGCTCCGGCACCGAGTACACCCCGAGCAGCTCGGTCAGCGTCACCTGGAGTCCGGTCTCCTCTCGCGCCTCTCGGATTGCCGCCGTCTCGACGCTCTCGCCGTAGTTGACGAAGCCGCCGGGCAGGGCCCAGCCAGGCGGCGGGTTGCGGCGCTGCACCAGCAGCACGCGGCCGGGCTCGAGCTCGACGATCACATCCACGGTCGGGTACGGATTCCTGGGCTGGCGATCCTCTGCCACGGAGGCCTCCGTTGCGGAACGTGGCGGAAGATACCGTCGCCACGGACAGACGTCAACCGCACGCCGCTTGACCGTGCCCGGTCCGATGTCGCATCTTGGACCCACCATGCGCAGGCTGCGTCTCAAGAACATGCCCCGGTCCGAGGTCTTCGGCGACGGGCTGGTGGTCGAGCGGCCCGAGCAGCCGCTCGACCTCGCGGAATGGCTCGGCGGCCGTCCGCTCGAGCTGGAGCTGTGCTGCGGCAACGGCCACTTCCTCGCCGAGCTGGCCCGGCGCAATCCCGACCGCGCTTTCATCGGCGTGGACCGGTTGTACCGGCGCGTCGGCGCGGCCGCGCGCAAGGTGCGCAAGCAAGACCTGCCCAACGTGCGCCTGATCCTCGGAGACGCGGTGCAGTCCCTGCAGCTCCACTTCCCGCCCGGCTCGCTGCGGGCGCTGTACGTGCTGTTCCCGGATCCGTGGCCCAAGCGGCGGCATCACAAGAAGCGCCTGATCACCCGGCCCTTCCTGGCGCTCGCGCGCGACCGCCTGGCGACCGGCGCCGAGCTGGTGATCGCCCACGATCACCAGGGCTACGCCGAGTGGATCGCCGAGCGGCTGCTCGCCATCGATGGGCTGCGCAACCGCTTCCCGGCGCCGGGGCACGACGTCGAGCCCCAGGCCGATTTGCCGCGCACGCTGTACGAGCGCAAGTGGCGCGCAGCCGGACGGGAGATTCGCTACTTCCGCTTCACACGGGAATAGACCGGCCCCAAGCACCGTCCCAACGGCGTGACCGAGGCATCGCCAGGAGGGCCGAAGGAATTGACATCGTGCGATCCTTTGGCTATTCTTCCGCCCACGCTGCGGGCCGGGAGGGTTAACCATTTGAAGTCTAAAGGCTTCTCGGTTCTGACATTGCAGCGTCGGAGTACATCATGAAGCCTGTTCGGTTCATCGTCGGTGTAGCCCTGGCCGCGGGGCTCTGCCTCGCGCCGATCGCGGTCTCGGCCGCGCAGGCGCCTGGCTTCCTCGCCCGCACCCTGAACACGCAGCGGGGTATCCCGCCCGCCGTCTCGCTGGCGATGTACGTCGGCGACGATGCACTCGAGGACTGCACGGCGCTCGTGCTGTACTTCTTCTCCACGTCCGATCCGGGGTGGCAGGGCGACCTCGAGTTCCTGGGCTACAGCTTCAACAAGCTCAACCGCAAGGGCATGCGCACGATCGCGGTCCTGATGAACGCGGGTGCAAAGGGCAAGGTCAAGGGGGCGCTCCGCGGGATCAAGTTCCCGGTGGCCGTGGACAAGAAGCGCAAGATCTCCAAGCGCTACGGGGTGAGCAAGGCGCCCGGCCTGTTCATCGTCAACAGCGACGCCCAGATCACGGTCGCCGCCAGCGGCTTCGAGGAGGACCTCGACGAGTTCCTGACGTCTGCGGTGAAGAAGACCATGCGCGGCCAGGCGGTGCGCGTGGCCCTCGGCGGCTCCGCACCGGCGCCCGCCGCGCCGACCGCGCCGCCACCGCCACCGCCCCCGCCCACGGCGCCGCCACCGGACAGCAACCTGCCCTCCGGGGACGCTTACGATCCGGTCGTCGACGAGCCGATCGGTCGCGTGGTCACGCCCGCTCCGGAGCCCGCGCCAGTCGCGGCCCCACCGCCGCCCGAACCGCCGCCGCCCCCGCCGCCTCCGGCCGCGCCGCGGGAGACGCCCGAGGAAAAGCAGCTCAAGCTGTACATGCCGCTCGAGGCGGGCAACCAGTGGGAGTACTTCCACCGGCCGGCCGCGATGGGGGACCATCACGAACGGCTGGTGATGGACATCGTCGCGGGCGCGCACCGTGACTTCAAGGTCGAGTACAAGAAAACCCTCTATCGCTCGGAAACGCCGAAGCGCAAGAAGAACAGCAAGACCTGGAAGCTGTCCTCCAAGGGCATCTCGATCGGCGGAGACCACTTCCTGCTCAAGACGCCGATCCGCGCCGGCACGGCCGTGGGTCCCAGGGTCCAGGGCGAGGGCACGCTCAAGGTCGCCGACGTCGGAGCCAGGATGAACTGGTCGGGCCGGCGGCTCAACCGCTGCGTCGAGGTAGCCTCGGGCGGCAAGAGCGACACCAACCGCGAGGCCTGGGTCTTCTGCCCCGGCGTGGGCCTCGTCGAGTACACCCTGTACGACGCCAAGCTGAAGAAGCCGCGCACCTTCTCCCTGGTCCGCTACCAGGTCGGCGGCAAGAGCTTCGAGGCCTCCAACTACGGCGAGAGCCGCGAGCGGCAGGTGATCCGTGAGCTGCGCAACGGCAAGCGCGCGGGCAAGCTGCTGGCCGAGGGCCGCAAGCAGGTGGAGTCGAACGAATACGAGAAGGCGCTGGAGAACTTCTCCGCGATCAACGAGCTGTTCCCCAAGCGGGGCTATCTCGACGCCAACTACTGGCTGGGCTACGCGTACCTGCGGGTCGGCCTGCGCAAGAACAACACCGGCTTCATCCAGCAGGCCGCCGGCGCGCTGCAGGCCATGCTGCGCGAGAACCCGGGGCACGACGAGGCGCACTACGAGCTCGGCAACACGTACATGCTGCTGGGCAAGCAGAAGGCGGCCCAGGGCGAGTGGCGCAAGGTGCAGAAGGGCGACCTGCGCAAGAAGGCCCGGCGCTCGCTGCGCAACCCGAAGCAGGCCTTCGACGACCTCAAGCCGATGGCCCTGGTCGAGGAGGCCCACGAGCACCGCAAGAAGGGAAATCTCGACGACGCGATCGGCCTGTACGGGGCGATCATCAAGGAGTACCCCAGCAACGAGGAGGCCCACCTCGGGCTGGGCCTGGTCTTCTACACGCAGAACAATCTCAAGGCGAGCCTGAAGGAGTTCCAGGCGGTGCTGCAGATCAACGACGACAACCGGCTCGCGATGAACTACGTCAACCTGGTGAAGATGAAACTGAGCCGCTAGGCTTAAGTCCCGCCCGGTTCCGGGCGCCAAGGAGGGATGAGCATGCGCAAGTTCCTGACGCTGGTGGCACTGGTGGCCGCCGTGATCTTCGCTTTCTCGCCGGCCTCGTCGGCCGGAGATGCCAAGAAGCTGAAGATCAAGAAGGTGCTCTACGACGGTCCCCACCCCACGCCGGACATGAAGATGTGCAACGAGGAGGGGCTGCACTTCCACGACTACGGTCCGGTCAAGGGAGCCAAGTTCCACAGGAAGCCGGTCCAGGCCTACAAGTTCACGGGCAAGGTGTTCTGGATCTGCGGCAAGCACCCGATCAACAAGAAGGAGCTGTACGAGAAGAACAACCGGCACATGCAGCTCGAGCGGCCGTACCCCTTCCCGCGCTACCAGTTCGACAAGAGCAAGGACTGCTACTCCTTCAAGGAGAACCTGCACTGGATCTGCGGCAAGCACCCGATCAAGGGCACCAAGATGTACAAGAAGGGCGATCGCCACTACTGGATCGGCGATCCGGGCGGCTGGCCGGACCAGTACACCGAGGACGGCGGAAACAAGTGCTTCCGCTGGAAGAGGCCGGAGGCCAAGCTCAAGGTCAAGGACAAGCCCCCGCTCCAGATAGCCCCGGGCACGGGCACGAAGAAGGTCAAGAAGGACAAGGACAAGGACAAGGGCAAGGGCAAGAAGAAGGGTCTCAAGGAGGCCGGTGACAAGGACAAGGGCAAGAAGAAGGGCAAGAAGAAGGGCCTCAAGGTCGCCGAATAGCCCCCGCCTGTCTGCACCTGCTCCCGGCTGTCGCCAATTTCTCAATGATACCAACCAGATTGCCATCGGCACGCGCTGCTAGCAAGACGCAGCCGCACATTCCTGAAACCTCCCCGCCCCTGATGCGTATCTACCCTGCATGGAAGCGGAGGCCCGGACGGTGACGTCCTTCCCCGCAGAGGCCGCACAGAAGCGGGACGAGGGAGCAAAGATGCTGGCACGGCATCTGGATGGAGATACGCGCGCCTTTCCCGAGCTGGTCGATCGGTTTGGGGGGCAGCTCTACGGATATCTCCGCCGCTCCGGCATGTCCCCGCACACGGCAGACGACCTGTTCCAGGAGACCTTCCTGCGGGTCCACCGCTCGGCGAGGCGCTACAATCCGGACAATCCCTTCCAGGCCTGGCTGTTCACCATCGCCCACAACCTGGTGCGCAGCCACTACCGCAAGAAGCGCGTGCGCCGCGTGATGGTCGGCTGGTGGCGGAGGCCCAGTGAGCCCGGAGCCGAGCCCGAGCCGCTCGATCCGCCCGATCCCTCGCCCGACACCGAGCAGCGCGTGGCCGAGCGCGAGCGCATCGAGTGGCTGCGGCGCGAGCTCGAGCGGCTGCCCGACGGTCCGCGCCGCGCGCTGATCCTCACGCGGGTCGAGGGCTTGAGCCAGCAGGACGCGGCGCGGATCCTCGAGGTGCCGGTGCCAACACTGAAGACATGGTTGCGACGCGGCCGGCTGGCGCTGGCCGAGGCGTTGCAGAAGCAAGAGATGGGAGAGAGACGATGAACTGCGAGGAGGTCAGAAGCCGCCTCGCTGAAGGCGACGAGCTGGTGGCGCACGCGCCCGAGATCCAGGCCCACCTGGACGCGTGCCCAAACTGCCAGGCCCTGGTGCGGCGGCTGGCCGAGGTGGACGAGGCGCTCGACGGGCTGCCCGGGATCGAGCCGCCTCCCGAGACCGTGAAGCGCGCCGTGGCCGCGGTGCGGGAGGAAATCCGACGACCGCGGCAACGCGACTGGCGGCCGGTGTACGCCATCGCCGCGACCGCGACCGTGGGGGTGCTGGTGCTGGTGATCGCGGTGCCGATGTTCACGGTCTACGGCGAGAATGCGCCTCCTGGAGTGGCGCGATTCGCAAGCCAGGCCAAGGTTCAGGACCGGTACACCGAGCTGGCCACACTGGAGGAGGGCAAGAAGTCCGGCGGCCGCTCCGGCCTCGACACCAACGCCGAGCACGGCCGCTGGCAGCTCGAGGTGCGCACCATCGACAGCGTGGACAGCGGCAAGGAGCAGACCGGCAAGGACTGGAAGGTCAACCCCTTCTGTCCGACCTGCCCGCCGCCGGCGTCGGCCAGCAGGACGGCCATGCCCTCCGCCGGCGAGGACATCCCGGCCGGCACCGAGGCCAGCGAGTACTACCAGCGCGTCGAGGGCCTGGAGCAGAAGGTCAAGGAGCTGAACGAGCGCGGCCTGCGCACCAAGTCCCGCCTCACGCTGCTGCCCGACACCGAGATCGCGGACGGCAAGGACCTCGACGTGGACGGCGAGGCCAGGGACGACGACGGCCGGCCCGATCACGGCTGGTGGGCCGAGGGCCATCGCGGCCCGGTCGCCGGGCTCCCGGCGTCCGACGAGAAGGACGACAAGGACAAGGGCCTCCGCCTGGACCGCTCCGAGGTGCAGCGCTCGCTCTCGACCCCGAACAAGGTCGCCACCGACGCCCGCATCGTGCCGCACATGAAGAACGGCAAGCCCGATGGCTTCAAGATCTACAGCATCCGCGAGGGCAGCGTGTACGACCAGGCCGGGCTGAAGAACGGCGACGTGGTGCGCAAGATCAACGGCAAGCCCGTGGACAGCCCGGACAAGGCGCTCGAGGTGTACGAGAACCTGCGCACGACCAACCGCGTGGAGATCGACGTGGAGCGCAAGGGCCGCGGCGAGAAGGTCGTGATCCGCGTGGACGACAGGGGAGGCGAGGACGCCACGGCCGGCGACGCGATGGCCCGGGTCACCGCGGGACCGGTGGCGGTGCCGGAACCGCCGCCGATCGCGGAGCCCACCACGACCGACCACGCCAAGGGAAAGCCGGCCAAGTCCGGCCAGCACGGCCAGCTCGAGGTCAGCGTGGGTCCGGTGGGGGCCAAGGTGTTCATCGACGGCCAGGAGGTCGCGGGCGGACAGCGCGTCGATCTGAAGCCCGGCGTGTACCGCGTGCAGCTGCAGCGGCAGGGCTACGCCACGCAGGAGCAGACCGTGGAGGTGCCGTCCGGCAAGCTGGTGATGCTCAAGCCGCCGCCGGTCAAGCCCACCGAGCCCGTGCCCGATGACAGCTCGCTGGCCACGAGCACCTTCGAGGAGGACGAGGAGGAGGAGGATCGCCGCAAGAGCGAGGAGACCAAGTCCGAGCGCGAGCGCCGGGTCCGGTCGCGCGACGAGCTGAAGCGCGGCAATCGCGGCAAGGGCGACGAGGGCGCCCTGGCGTACCTGGACACCGACGAGGGCGACTTCGACGACATCCTCGACGAGGCGCCCTCGCGGCCGCCGAAGAAGAAGGCCGAGCGCGGGCACAAGAAGCGCGCGGCCGTGGATCCGGACTTCGGCGAGGACGACGACTTCGAGCCCACGCCCAAGCGGCGGCCGAAGAAGGCCGAGCCGCTGCCGCCGCCGCCCAAGGCCACGCCCAAGGGCAAGCCCCTGCCCGATACGCTGGACAAGAGCACCGTGCTCGCGGTGATCAAGCGCGGGCTGCCCAAGATCAAGAAATGCGCCCAGGAGCAGGGGAGCCGCGACAGGAGCCGGGTGGTCAAGAAGATCATCCTCGGCTTCACCATCGAGCGCAACGGCCAGGTGACGGACGTCTCGGTCGGGCCGGAAAAGGTCAAGGGCAGCTACCTCGAGGCCTGCGTCAAGCGCGCGGTCAAGAAATGGCGGTACCCCAAGTTCTTCGGCGAGAGCATCAAGATCAAGCTGCCCTTGCCGGTGGCGGTGCGCTTCAGCCCCACGCTGCCCGAGGACGAGCCCGAGGACGACGAGGAGCCCGAGCAGGATCTCGAGGCGCTGAAGTTCATCCCGGCCGACGGGTACTTCGCCAACACGTACCTCCCCGGCGATCCCACGGTGGCCTGGCTGCGCCGCTCCCTGGAGCAGCGCCTGTTCTTCGGCGAGCAGCCGCTGACCCTGGAGCGCGCCGCCCTGCCCTATGCTCAGCCCTTCGACGCGCCCGAGAGCGACGGCATGTCCGTGTTCCTGGGTGCGGACCGCGCCGCTATCGAGGGGCCCACGCGCCTGACCCTGCAGGTCGGTCTCAAGGGCTCGCTGCGCCACGCCCGGCGCCGGGCTCCGCTCAACACGGCGCTGGTGATCGACCTGCGCACCCTGCCTAGCGAAGGCGGCCGCCGCATCCTCTGGAGCCTGGCCGACGCCCTGGCCGCGGACCTGTCCGCGGGCGACCGCTTCACCCTGCTCGTGGCCGGCGTGGCCGAGCCGCTGCAGGTCGAGGCCAGCCGCTTCGGCGCGGCCTCGGTGCGCCGGGCGCTGGCGCGGGCCTTCGAGACCCGCGAGGCCGGGGTCGACGCCGACAACCTGGGCCAGACCCTGAGCGCGGCCTTTGACGCCGTGTCCGGAGCCGCCAGCGACGACTCGCCGCTCGGCGCGAGCCTGGTGCTGCTGGCCTCGGCATCGCCGCACGCCGGGGTCACGCCCGCCATCGAGTCGCTGGCGCACGCCCGCGCGGTCGAGGGCACCACGCTGACCACGATCGGCGCGGGCGCGAGCGCGGACGCCCATGGCCTGGCCCGGCTGGCCCTGGCCGGCCAGGGCCGGCGCCGCCTGGTCGCCGAGATCAACCGCACGCGGGGGGTACTCGAGGAGGAGCTCGCCGCGTCCGGGCGGGTGGTGGCGCGCGCCGTCAGGTTGCGCATCCGCCTGGCCCAGGGCGTGAAGCTGGTCTCGGTGCTCGGCTCGCACCCGCTGACCCAGGAGCGGGTGGTGCGGGTCAAGGCCGCGGAGCTGGCGATCGACCGCAAGGTCTCGACCACGCTCGGCATCGCCGCGGACCGCGGCGAGGACGAGAGCGGGATCCAGATCGTGATCCCGGCGTACTATGCCGGCGATGACCACGTGATCCTGCTCGACGTGGTGGCCGACGGCCCCGGACCGCTGGCCGACGTACGGGTGCGGTACAAGGACCTGGTCAACCTGCGCAACAACGCGGCGCGGGCCAGCCTGGCGCTGCCCGCCGGGGAGCGGCCGGCCGGGCCGCTCGCGCTCAACGTGCAGAAGAACCTGCTCGCATATCGCATCGCCGCCTCGCTCAACGAGGCCTCGGCGCGCATCGCCGCGGGCGACCCCGTCGCCGCGGCCGCGACGCTGGCTCGCGCAGCGGCGAGGCTCGCGCGTTTCCAGGCGCGCCTGTTCGAATCGACCGAAGATCCCGAGCTGGCCAGGGACCGGGCCATGCTGGCCGAGTACGCTTGGGTGCTGGCACACCCGGAGGCCGTGCAGGCCGACCCGGTGGTGCGCACGCACCTGGTGCGCTCGCTGTCCCTGGCCGGTCGGGTCAAGCTGCCTTCTGGAGACCGCAGCTAGCGGCCGGGCGGCAGATTTCAGCGAGCGGCTCGAAGGAAGGAGCCATGGAGCGTAATGCCTCCAGGGAGATACAGCTGTGCGCCGCCGGTCCGGCGGCAATCCCCGGAGCGGAACTTTACCCGGGAGCGGGCTGTCCAACGCCAGGAGCCGAGGACGCGGAAACCTTGCCCGGGGTGATGCGATGACCAGACCGAAGACAGGCAGGCGTACGTCTTTTCACGGGACCGCACCGGCGGAAACGTCGGTCCCCACCCGGGCACGGCACCCTTCCTCCGTATTCGCCGTCGGTGCGGTCCCTTTCCTCCTCTGCGCGATGCTCTTGACGGGTTGTGACGACGAGGAGCAGCCCTTCGAGGCCAGGTCGTACTTCGAGAGCGCGGACCGGTACGCCAGGATCGTGATGACGCCGGAGGAAAAGGCCGGAGATGCGGCGGAGCCGGGACGTCGGAAGTATGCCAGGAAGAAGCTGTCCGGCGAGGACGTCGCACAGAACCTCGACATCGATGCGGCGCTCGGCGGGTTGAACGATGGGCCGGGGGCCGATTCCAGGGACCTCGGCGGGTACGGTGGACTGGGAATCCGGGGGACGGGCGGCGGCAGCGGTAAGGGCCCCGGCGACCTCGTCGGTCTCGGACGGCTGGGCACTTCCGGCGCCACCGGCGAGGCCGGCGGCCGCGGCCAGCTGCCAGACCTCAAGGACCGGGGCGCTGCCGGCAACGGCTACGGCGACGGCGACGGCTACGGCTACGACGACGACGACGACGACGGCAACGATAAGGGCCAGGGCGAACGAACGGTTCGGCTGGCAAAGAAGAAGGCCAGGAAGGTCTCGATCGTGACCTCGGCGCCCGTGGTCATGGGCTCGCTGTCAAAGGAGGAGATCCGGCGGGTGATCCGCAGCAACCTCCCGCAGGTCCGCAGCTGCTACGAGCGCGCAGCCGAGTCCGGCGAGATGCTCTCCTTCGGCAAGATCAACATCGAGTTCACGATCAGCCCCACCGGGTACGTTGCAGCGGCCAGGGCCGCCACGAGCACGGCTGACAATCCGGAGCTCGAGCGTTGCCTGGCCATGGCGATGAAGAGGATGCGCTTCCCCCAGCCCAAGGGTGGGGGGATCATCGTGGTCCGCTATCCGTTCAACTTCCGCGCGCTGGGCGCCAAGCAGGGGTACAAACCCGACGCGGCCGAGGCCGGCGCCCTGTACCGCAAGAAGACCGTGTTCGAGTTCGAGGAGGAGATCGTCGGCGGCCTGGCAGCGCCGCAGGGCAGGTACGGCGAGCCGCCCGCCGATCCGTACGCGGGAGTCAGCTTCATCTCCACGCAGGGGTACTTCGAGAACACGTATTTGCCCGGCGACCCCAGGCTCCAGTGGCTGCGCCAGCAGCTCGAGCACACGCTCGAGATCAACGGCCGGCCCTTCGAGGCCGAGCGCAGCTCGATCCCGTACATCCAGCCCTTTGACCCGCCGCAGGGCGAGGGCCTGGCCGCGTACCTCTCCGCGGATCGCGAGGCCATCGAGGGCCCGACCCGGCTCACGCTGCAGGTCGGCCTCAAGGGCTCGCTGCGCCACGCGCGCCGCCGGGCAGCGCTCAACGCCGCGCTGGTGGTCGACCTCACCGAGCTGCCGAACGAGGCCGAGCGCCGCATCCTGTGGAGTCTGGCCGAGGCGGTGGCCGCCGACCTGCAGGCCGGCGACCGCTTCACCCTCGTGGTGGCCGGCGTGGCCGAGCCGCTGCGCCTCACCCCGCAGCACTTCGACGCTGCCGCGGTCCGCCGCGAGCTGGCCCGGGCGTACGAGGAGCGCGAGGCCACCGAGTCGCCCGCCGAGCTGATGACCGCCGTGGCCGAGGCCTTCCACGAGGTCGCGGATCAGGGCGACGAGGACGCGCCGCTCGGCGCCAAACTGGTGCTGCTGATCAGCGCCGGCCGTTTCGCCGCACCGATCGCCGCGCTGGAGACACGGATCCACGGCTGGGCCGCCGAGGGCATCAGCCTGACCGGCATCGGCGTGGGCACTGACATTGACGCTGACGCCCTGGCCCGCCTGGCCCGGGCCGGCCAGGGCCGCCGCCGGCTGGTCACCGACATCCGCGCGGCCCGGCGGGTGATGGAGCAGGAGCTGGCCGCCTCGGGCCGGGTCGTGGCCCGGGCCGTGCGCCTGCGCCTGCGCCTGGCCGAGGGCGTCAAGCTGGTGCGCATCCTCGACTCGCGCCCGCTGCAGGAGCACGAGGCCGAGGTCGTGCGCCAGGCAGAAGCCGCGATCGACCTCAAGGTCTCGCAGAGCCTGGGCATCGAGGCCGACCGCGGCGAGGACGAGGACGGTCTGCAGACCGTGATCCCGGCGTACTATGCCGGCGACGATCACGTGATCCTGCTCGACGTGGTGGTCCCCGGGCCCGGCCCGATCGCCGACCTGCAGGTGCGGTACAAGGACCTGGTCAACCTGCGCAACGCGGTGGCGCGCTCGAGCCTGGCCCTGGCCAATGGCCCGCGCAGCGACGGGCCGCTGTGCCTGGCGGTGCGCAAGAACCGCCTGGCCCATGACGTGGCCGCGGCCCTGCTCGAGGCCTCGAAGTACCTGGACCGCCAGCAGCCGGCCCTGGCGCGCGCGGTGCTGGACCGCGCGGTCACCGCGATCACGAGGCTGCGCGTCGAGGTCGCCGGCCTGTCCGACGATCCCGAGCTGGCTCGCGACGCGTGGATGCTGGCCCGGTACGAGCAGGCGATGTCGGCGCGTGAGACGTGGCCGGACGAGAACACCACCCGCGAGCACCTGGTGCATTCCCTGGCCTTTGCCGGCCGGGTCAAGCTGCCGCCCGGAGCGCCGCGCTAGGCGCAGCCGGGCGACGAAGAGAATTCACTCACGCTTCTGGAGGAGGGAGCCATGGGTACCCGTAGGTCGAGCTGTCTGCGCCTCGTGCTATTAACCGCACTGATCCTGCCCGGCGCACTACGCGCCGAGGAGACCACCACCGGAGAGGTCAAGCTCCCGCTCGACGAGTACAAGGCGCTGCAGGCCCGGGCCAGCGAGCCGCGCAAGCCCGAGATCCCCCCGCCCGTGGCCGTGACCCTGTCGCGCGCCGCCATCTCGGTGGAGATCCCGGAGGAGCCCGGCGCGCCGGCCGCGATCACGGCCGAGGTCAACGTCCACGTGCTGCGCGCGCAGTGGACCGCGGTACCGCTGCTTCCTGCCGGCACATCGCTGACCCGCGCCACAGCCAACGGCAAGGTGATAGCACTCTCGCCGATCGCCGGTGATCTGGTCTGGTCCACCAAGGACCAGGGCACGCATACGCTGGCCCTGGAGTACACCGCGCCCGTGGTCGAGACCGCGGGGGGCCGCTCCGTGCCCCTGCCCGTACCGCCGGCGGCCGCGATCGAACTCGAGGCCAGCCTGCCCGGTGAGGGATTGCGAATCTCGGTACTACCGGCGAGCGGTTTCACCGTGGAGGAGTCGGGCGGTACCACCATGCTCCAGGCCACCGTACGAACCACCCGCGGCGTGCAGATCGCCTGGGAGGTGCCCACCGAACAACGCGCCCTGGTCGGTCGCGGTTCGTACAGCGGTACGCTACGCGGCGCCGTGGTCGCCTGGACCGCGGAGATCGAGGTCCGGGTGCTCACCGCGGATCCGGTGGTGCTGCCCCTGCTCGCCGACAGCGTGGCGCTGGCCTCGGCCCGGGTCGATGGCAAGCCCGCCACTGTCGAAGAGCAGGAGCAGAAGCTGGCCGTGCACGTACGCGGCGTGGGCCGACACCGCATCAGTCTGGAGTTCGAGACCGCGGTGCGCGAGGAGGGCGGGCCCACGGCCACCGACCTGTGGCTGCCCCGGCTGCCCGTCTCGGCCTTCACCCTCTCGCTGCCGGGCAAGAAGAAGGTCGAGGCCTCTCCCGAGGCCGGCGTGGACACCCGACGCCAGGGCAATCGCACCGTGGCCAGCCTGCACCTGCCCCCCGCTGACCGGGTGACCTTCTCCTGGTCCGAGGCCCTGCCCGAGGCGGCGCACGAGAAGCTGCGCGCCAACGCCGAGATCTTCCACGTGGCCCGCGCCGAGGAAGGCGTGCTGCAGGTGCAGGCGATCCTGGCGTACCAGGTGACCCGCGGGGCGAGCAACGTGCTCACCGCCAAGCTGCCGTCCACGGTGGTGGTCAACCGCGTCACCGGCGACGGCGTCAAGGACTGGCGGGCGGCGCGCGCCAAGGGCGGCGCCCAGGTGCTCACGGTGTACCTCGATCGCGAGATCAAGGGCGAGTACCGCGCCCGGGTCGACTACGAGCTGCTGCTCGGCGCGGGCGGGGAGGCCAAGACGCCGGTGACCTTGCCGCTGCTCACGCCGCAGGACGTGCACCGTCACCGCGGCATGGTGGCGCTGCTCTCCGGCGCCGAGCTGGAGATGCACCCCGAGCAGGCTCGTGCGATGAACAAGGTCGGCGAGAACCAGCTCCCGGCCTGGGTCCGCAAGGGCATCACCGCCACCGTGGGCCACACCTACAAGTACGTCGAGCCCGGCGCGAGCCTGAACGTGACCCTGGCGCCGCCCGAGCGCAGGCGCGGTCAGTTCGACGCCGCGATCGACACCCTGTTCTCGGTCGGCGACGGCGTGCTCAAGGCCTCGGCCAGCATCGCCATCGCAGTCAAGAACGGCAAGCTGATGGATCTCGACCTGGCCCTGCCCGAGGGGATCAACCTGATCGACGTGACCGCACCCTCGCTGCGCGAGCACAAGCTGCTCCCGGACGAGGGCCGAGCGGGCGACCTGCTGCGGCTCAACTTCACCCAGGAGCTCGAGGGCACGCTGCGCATCGAGGTGGGTTACGAGCGGGTGCTCGCCGGCGGCCTGGAGCGGGTCGCGGTGCCGGCGCTACACGTGCCGGGCGCGGACATGGAGCAGGGCCGACTGGCCGTGGAGGCGCTGACCGCGGTGGAGGTGCAGGCGGCCGAGGCCGAGCTCCTGCTCCCGCTGGATGTGCGCGAGCTGCCGCGCCAGCTGACCCTGCGCACGACCAACCCGATCCTGCTAGCGTACAAGTACGTCCACGCCGAACCGCCCTTCACCCTGGCGCTCGAGGTCAAGCACCACGCCGAGATGAAGGTCCAGGTCGCGGCGATCGACCGCGCGCGCTACCAGACGCTGTACACCCGCCACGGCCTGGCCCTGACCCGGGCCAGCTACCAGGTGCGCAACCGGCGCAAGCAGTTCCTCAAGGTCTCGCTGCCCGAGGAGTCGGAGCTGTGGTCGGCCCAGCTCGCGGGCCAGCCGGTCAAGCCGGCGCGCAACGAGGACCCCTCCTCGGTGCTGGTGCCGCTGCTCAACTCGGCGGCGCCCTTCCAGGTGGAAATCGTGTACGCCACGGCCGTGCCCAGCCTGGGCGTGGCCGGCTGGCTCGACGGCCGCCTGCCCGTTCCCGACATCGTGGAGACCGAAAGCACCTGGGACGTGTTCCTGCCCGAGGCGCTGCGCTACGGCCAGGTCGACAGCAACATGGTCTTGAGCGAGAAGGGCGTCGCGGCGCAGCAGATCGCCCTCGACTCCGCCGACGAGTTGGCCCGCGCCGCCGACGGTCACGCGGGCCTAGAGTCCGCACACACCGAGGGCGGCACCGGGGTGCTGCCGCTGCGGATCGAGGTGCCGAAGAAGGGCGTGCACTACCGCTTCGAGAAGCTGTTCGCCAACCGCGGCGAGGAGGAGGCCCGCTTCTCCCTGCATTACACCACGGCCGGCGCGCGCACCGGCGGCGGATTCCTGCTGGCGCTGATGGTGATGGTGCTCGGCGCGGTCATCGCTGGCCGGGCCGGCGTCGCCCCCTCACTCGACCGCCGCAAGGCCACGGGCCTGGCCGCCGCGGCCGGTGCGGTACTGCTGTTGGCCGTGCTGCTACTCGGCGCGGGCTGGGGCTGGGCCGTTGGCGGCGGTGTGCTGCTGGTTGCGGCCCTGTTCAGTCGCTGGTGGATCCGTCGGAGGGGAACCCGCTAGCCTCCTCCGCCTCGGCGGGCAGCTTGAGGAAGCGCGAGCGCTCGGACAGGGTCCGCTCCAGGGCGGGCGCCAGCTCCACGCCAAAGGCCACCACCGCCGGATCGAAGAGGTGACCCGACTTCTCCCGCAGCACGCCCAGCGCCTCCTTGAAGCCCATCGCCGAGCGGAAGGGTCGCTCCGAGGTGAGCGCGTCGTACGTGTCGGCCACCGCGATCAGCCGCGACTCGAAGGGGATCTCGTGACGCCGCAGGCCCTCGGGGTACCCGGTGCCGTCCCAGCGCTCGTGGTGGCTGGCGACCCAGGCGCCGATCCGCTCGCCATCGGGCAGCAGGCGGCACAGCCGCTCGCCCACCAGCGGATGCAGCTCGATCAGCGTCTCCTCGTCGTGATCCAGCTCTGCCGACTTGTACAGGATCGTGTCCGGGATGCCCATCATGCCCACGTCGTGCAGGCGCGCCGCGATCTCGATCCGACCGCGCTCCTCCTCGGGCAGCCCGGCCGCGCGGGCCAGCTCACCCGCGATCCAGGCCACGCGCTCGGAGTGGCCGGCAAAGTATGCATCACCCTGCTCGAGCGCGTGGGCCACCGAGACCAGGCTGTCGAGGCAGACCTGCTGTGGATCCGAGCCCCCGCCAGCCCGCGCCTCGAGGCGCCGCGCCCGGATGGTCAACCCGATCTGGGCGGCCACGGCCTCGGCAAAGGCGGTGTCCGCGAATCCAAAGGCGCCCACGCGCTCGCTGCGCAGGTCGAGCACGCCGATCACGGTCTCGCCCGCGCGCAGCGGCACTGCGAGCTGCGAGCGGAACCCTCCCGGCTCGGCGTCGGCCGAGGACGGTCCGTTGCCGCCCACGCCGTCGGAGCGGGCGATCACGCCGGTCGCGGCCCGCGCGGCCAGGCTCTGCTGGCTCATCAGCACGGGCTTGAGGCGATTGACCGCCATCGGGGGCAGGCCCGAGGCCGTGGCCAGCTCGAGCCACGGGCCGCGGCGCAGCCGCACCAGCACCGCGTCCGCGCGACCGGCCCGGCGGAAGCCGTCGATCACGGACGCGAGCCCGCTGCGGGCGTCCCCGGCGATGCCCTGGAGCAGGCGCGGCAGCCGGATCAGGAACTCGTGCTGCGCGGGTACGTGCTGGTCTGTACCGGTCGTCGTCTCCCTCCCGCGTCTTGAACTCCTAGTTATCTACCACATGCCGTCCGGACGTTCCAGTGACATTGAAATTGCAGCTGCGTCCGGCTGGAACTGCCGGGCCGCCCTGCGATAGACTGGCCAGCGGATGCGAAAACGGATCCCAATCCAGGGCCTGGCCGGCCTGCTGCTCGCGACCCTCGCGCTCGTTGCAGCCGGGTGCGGCAGCGGCGCGAGCGAGGCCGACGCGGACAGCGACACCGACACGGATACGGACACCGACACCGACACGGACGACGACACCGACACGCAGCCGCCCGCGGTGATCGGCCAGCTATACGTGGACACGGACGGCTCGGACCACAGCAGCTACGACCGCGGCTTCACCGCGGGCACGGACACTCCGCTGGCCGGCACAGAGGTCATCCTGCTCGGCGAGGCCGGCGACGAGGCACGCACCGCCGACGCGAACGGGCGCTACGCCTTTGGCGCTCTCGCTGACGGGACCTACCTCGTGGCCCCGCAGATCGCGGCCAGCCGCCTCGCAGCCACGCGCAACCTGCCGCGGCGGCTGCCCGAGGCGATCGCCGAGGGCACGGTGACCATCGTCACCTTCGGCGACAGCCTGCCCGTGGTCGGCGTCACCGACCGCTTTCCGGCCCGGCTGGCCGCGATGCTCTCCCCGCTGGCCGAGGTGACCAGCAACAACGTGGCCGCGGGCGGAACCACCTCGGACGACTGGCTGCCGGGCACCTCCCTGTTCGAGAACGCGCTCGTGCCCGCGCTGGCCGACGCCGATGTGGTGGTGGTCTCGCTGGGCGGAAACGACATCCTGTTTCACATCGAGGACGGCATGAACTCGGGCCAGGTGTGGGCCGCGATCGACGGGATGGAGGAGTTCGCGCTCGAGGTGATGGATCGCGTGATGACGATCGCGCGCCGGGTGCACGAGATCAACCCCACCGCGGATCTGGTGTACTGCCTGTACATGAACTACGCCACGTCGACGCGCTGGGGCGAATGGGTCGGGCCGCTGCAGAGCTACGCGGTGGACAAGCTCGACGACACGCTCGAGCTGATCCGCACCTCGATCCCGCGCGACCAGGACCTGGTGCTGGTCGACATCTACGCCGCCACCGAGGGCGAGGACCTCGACCCGTACCTGCTCGACGAGCTGCACTTCACCGACAGCGGGCACCGGCGCTACGCACAGGAGATCTTCAAGGCGCTCGGCGGCGTGCTGGTGGACCCGGGCCCGCTGGGCCTGGAGCAGGCCGTGGGATTGCTACCCTAGCCTCTCGATCACGGCCTTGAGCAGCACGGGCCAGGCAATGGTGGCGTCGCACAGCACCTCGGCGTATCGACCGCCTTCCGCCTCGGGCACGAACTTGCCCCAGCTCACGCCCTCGGAGTAGGTGCAGCCGGACAGCCCGCCCCAGTGCACCGGCTCGGGGCAGATACGCACGCCATAGCGGAAACGGGCCAGCTTGCCCTCGGACCGGCCCATGCGCTTCTCGAGGATGTCGAGGAAGGGTCCCACCTGCTGGGCCCAGTTGCGCGGCACGCCGCCGCCGATGGTGAAGATGCCGGTGCGCCGCTGCGCGGCGATGGTCTCGGTGTAGTGATCGAGATCGCGAAACGGCTCGAAGCGCAGCGGCGCCCTGCCCTCGTGGTTCCGGCGCCGGTTGTGCACCGCGAAGTCGAGTCCCAGCTCGCAGTCGGTGAAGGCCGGGATGTACACCGGCACGCCCCGCTCGAGAGCCGCAGAGAGGATTCCGCGGCCGAGGTTCTGCTCCACCAGGTGTCGGCCGAGCTGCTCGCAGACCTCCCTCGAGCCGAGGGACCGATCGTCCGGAAGCGAGCCGAGCACCCGGTCCACGATGGCCTCGGTGTCGTCGAGGTTCTGCTCCAGCTCCAGCGTGTCGTACACCCTGTCGTAGCCCTTGTAGTACAGCTCGCGATCGTCCATGCCCGGGCGGTGCTTGAAGTGCTGCATGCCGAAGTTCTCGACCAGGCCGTGACAGATCAGCGCACCCGTGCTGACCACGGCCTGGATCATCCCGCGGTCGATCATCTCGCAGATCAGCAGGCCCTGCTTGGCCACGGTCATCGCACCGGAGAAGGTGCCGACCACGAAGCAGTCCGGATCCGCGACCATCGCGTGGAGCACGTCCGCGGCCTCGCCCAGCTGGCGGCCGCCAAAGGCGGTGCACGACATCTGCTGTACCAGCTCGTCCACCGTGGTCGCCGCGGTCAGGTCCACCGGCCGGAGCGGCTCGAGCCCGTCGGACTCGCCGTCGGCGTGATCCTCTGCCACTCGCGCCTTGGGTTCACGCTTGCTCTGACTCATCTTGGATCTCCCACCAGGTTGAACGCCGCCCAGTACGCCGGCTGCGGGTAGTACCGCCGCACCACGGCCTGGGCCTCGCGCAGGGCCCGGGCCTTGGTCATGCCGCCGGAAAGATAGCGGTAGAACCGCTTGATCATCACCGCGGTGGCCACGTCTGAGACGCGCCACAGGCTGGAGACCAGCGACGGTGTGCCGGCGAAGAGGAAGGCCCGGTTGAGCCCGATCAGCTCGTCGCCGCCCTTGATCGCGCTCAACCCGGTCTGGCAGGCGGAGAGCGTCACCAGGTCGGCGCGGAGCCGCAGATCGAAGATCTCGTTGACCTCGAGGTTCCCGTCGTGACCGCCGCCCTCGGCGAGCCGCAGGCGGCTGAACATCGGGCTCTGCGCGTTGAACTCGCCATGGCAGGCGAAGTGCACCCGATCGGAGCCCTCGATCGTCTTGCGCACCGAGGCCTCGGTGGCCTCGCCGCCGATCAGCGAGCGGGTTCGCGGGAAGTAGCGCCGGATCGCCCGCACTTCCTTCTCGGCAAAGGGCAGGTCGTTGCCGTGGCCGCCCAGATCCGGATTGCCCACCGCCAGCACGACCGGCCCCTCTCCTCCTGGCGGCCCGAGCTCAGTCTCTCCGGGCGCCTCGTCGCTGTCCGCGCTCGCGCTCGCTTCCGCCGAGCCAGCGATCTCGTCCTCGCCCCCGGCCGCTGGCGCCTCCTCCGCCTTGGCCACCGGCTCCGCCAGCCGCGCCTTGGCCTCGGACACGAACTTCAGCGCGTTGGCGCTCGGCGCCAGGAACAGCGAGTACCGCTCGGCCAAATACTCCTTGCCGTCGTGGAGCGCGGCAAAGGGCAGGTAGTGCAGCGCACCGTGGGGCAGGATGCCCAGCGTGGCCACATCCCCGAGCTCGGCCGCGACCGGCCGGATCAGCAGCTCGAACAGCCCGAGCGCCTCCTGCTCCACCGGGGTGAAGCTCTGGATCCGCGAGCGGAAATCCCTGATGCGCTCGGCCAGCCGCTCCCGAGACACCGGGCTGACGCGGGCGGCCAGCCGGTCGCGCATCACCGCGAAGATCACCACGTCGCGGTCGGTGACGTGGAACTCGACCAGCGCCGCGCCCTCGGGGATCAGCGCCTGGATCTCGGGAAGATCCGCGGGCTCGACGGCGACGAAGCTGGCCAGCTCGGGGCTGCTCCGCTTGAGCTCGACGAGCAGCTCCTCGTACTCCCGCTGCAGCTCGACGAGCCTGGCGGCCAGGGCCTCGCGCTCGTCCCCCGCGGCGCCGCGCAGCTCGGCCTCGGCGCGCCGGATCGCGGCGGTCAGCTTCCGCTCGCGCTCGAGCAGCTCCTGGTCGCCCGAGCCGCGGGCCTTGATCCGCCGGTTCCCGAGCAGGTCGATGAAGGAGCGCGATCGCGCTCGCTCGGCAAAGGCGAAGGCTTCCTCCTCGCGACCCAGCTCGAGCAGCAAGTGGATCATGTCGTCATACAGATCCTCCTTGCCGCTGACGAAGCCGGACTGCAGCTCCTCGACGCGGATCGCGGCGCGCATCCCCTCCACCAGCGTGATCGCCTCGCCGAACTGCTCGCGGGCGGGCTGCTTCCGCCCGGCTGCCGCGGCCAGGCGACCGAGCGCGTGCAGGGCGCGCCACTGGATGTCCTTCAGTCCCAGCTCCCGGGCGCGATCCAGGGCCCGGGTGAAGGCCTGCTCGGCCGCCGCGCCCTGCCCCCGCACCTCGCCGATCGCCAGGTTGGCCTGCGCCTCGTTGAAGGGATCGTTGATCTTCTGCGAGAACTCCAGCGCGCGCTCCAGGTGCTCGAGCGCCTTGTCCTTGCGGCCCAGCCGCTGCAGCACCCTTCCCAGGTTGCGATGATCGTTGGCCTGGCCCCACAGATCCTTGTTCTGTGCGTCGAGCGTGAGCGCCCGGCTGAAGGAGCCGGCCGCGGCCTCGAGGTCGCCCTTCTCGGACTGCACCCGCCCCAGGTTGTTCAGCGTGCTGGAGATCTCGTTCTTGTCGTCCAGCTTCTCGGCCAGCTCGAGCGCGCCGTTGAGCTCGCCGAGGGCGCGGTCCAGCCGCCCGACGCTCATCAGCACCACGCCCACGGTGTTGCGGATGAAGATCTGACGTCGAGAATCGTTGATCCGCTCGGCGAGCTTCAGCGCGGTGGCGAGCAGATCGAGGGCGCGGCCGTACTCCCCCAAATACCACGCCAGGTTGCCTCGCTCGAGCGCCACGTCGGCCCGCATCCCGTCGTGGTTGATCCCCTCGGCCAGCTCGCCCGCGGCGTCGAACTCAGCGCGCGCCCGGTCGTACTCGGCCATCCGCCGATGGGTCCGGCCGAGGCCGATCGTGGCCTGGAACAGCATCGCGGGCTTCCCCTTGCGCTCGGCCAGCGCGAGCGCCTCCTTGTAGCTCTGCACGGCCTTGTAGTTCCGCGAGAGCTTGACGTAGTACAGCGTGCCCAGACGAATCAGCAGCTTGAAGCGCAGCTCGTCGCCCTTCGAGCCGGTGAGCTGGCCCAGCGCGGCGCGGAAGGCGTCGACCGCCTGGCCGTACCGCCCGCCCTGGCGATGGGCGTCACCGGCGCTGGCCTGCGCCACGGCCTGGGCCTCTCCCAGCCCCGCCTCCGCGGCCAGGCGGGCGTTGGCCTCGAAGGCCTCGGCCGCGCCGGTATACTGTCCCGATTCGAGCAGCAGCTCGCCCAGTCGGGAGCGCGCGTTGAGCTCGAGCCGGGAGTTCTTGGCCGCCTGGATCAGCTCGAGCAGCCGGGACTGGTAGTCGATCGCGCCGGCCAGATCACCGATACGCTCGTACGCATAGGTCAGTCCGGTGTACAGCTTGTCGAGAAACTTCCTGTCGCCGAGGTAGCGCTTGTACGTCAGCACCTCGTGGAATCCGGCGATCGCCTCCTCGTACTGCTTGACCTTGAAGGCGCCCATCGCCTGCTTGAGCGCTCGCGCCTGGCGCTCCTCGGCCAGGGCTCGCGCCTCCTGCTCATCCAGGCCGAGGTACCCGTACAGCCGAACCCGGGCCCAGTCCAGCCGGTCTCTCGCGCTGGCCGCCTCGGCGTCGCCGGCGTCTCGCACCGCGCGCCCGGCCGCTGCCAGCGCCGCGCCCTTGGAGGCGGTGGTCAGCGCGGCGTAGAGGGTCGGATAGAAGCCGCGGCCCGGCCCGGAATCGCCCTCGGTCAGATCGACGAGCATGCTGGGCGCGCCCGCGGCGATCAGCGATCCCTGCAGGCCGAGCAACGCGGAGCGCTGGCGCGAGGCACCGCCGCGGCGCTCGGAGCGCTCGAAGGCGACGAGGTTGGCAGACAGCGGAAGCGCGGCCACGCGGTTGAGCCGCATCCGGCCGAATCCCGGGGCGTCGCTCGCCAGCTCGAGGCCGCTGGCCTCGGGGAACACGCCGTCGAGCACCAGCCCGCGCCGCGAGTGCACCACGCCGGTGCCGCGAACCGAGGAGCGGAAGCGCTCGGGCGTTGCCTCGCCCGAGCCGAGCACCCGGCGCCGGGCAAACACGCGCTTGCCCGCGGGCAAGAGCTCGGAGACCTCGGCGGCGCCGCCATCGGCCGTCAGGAACAGCGCGGTACTGCGATTCAGGTTGCGGCGCTTCCACACCGCGGGCAGATCCGCGGCCCGCGTCAGGTGAGCCAGCTCGAGCCGGTCGCCGAGCGCGCGATCCTCGAGACGCAGCGCGGCAAAGGGCAGATCGAGGCCCAGCTCGTCCACGGCCACGTACAGCCGCTCGACCTCCCCGAGCTCCTCCTTGAAGCGGCCGAGCAGGGCCCAGGACAGCACGCCGAGAGCCTCGTCCGAGGTCTCGGGACTGGCCAGCGCCCGGATCCGGCCCCGCAGCTCCTGATAGCCCGAGCTCAGCCGCTCGGCCCGCACGCCCGAGGCGTTGACGCGAAAGGCCACCACGTCGTCGCCCAGGCGGGCGTAGCGCAGCAGCATGGTCTCCTGCGACAGCAGCCGGATCAGCTCGGCCGGGTCAAAGGGAGCGACGCCGAGCAGCAGGTCGAAGCCCGTCCCCGCCTGCTCCACCAGCCGGCGAGCCGCCGCGGCGTGCGCCTCCAGGGCGGCGCGCGCCTGCGCCACCGCATCGTCGCCGGCTTCGGGCTCGACGCGGGCCAACGCGTCCGCGGCGGCCTCGCGCGCCCGCCGCTCGGCCGCGACCGGAGCCCCGGCACCCACGCGCCCCTGCAGGGGCCGCCGCAGGACCAGCGCGGCGAGCCTCCGCGCCTCGCGCCGCTCCAGGGCGACCAGGGCTGCGACCGCGTCACCCCGGTCGAGGGCGGCGCGGGCCTCGGCCTCGTACAGTGCGTCCGCGGCGAGCCGACCCTCGCCGGTCAGATCGCCGGCCAGCGGGGGCAGCCGCGTCTCGAGCCGCTCGAGGGCCTGGCCTCGCAGCTCGGCACTGTCCTGCCGCAGGGCCGCGGCTGCGAGCAGGCGCCACTCCAGGTCGAGGAACAGGCCGGCCCGTGCGTCGGCGAGCACCCGCTCGAAACGCTGGCCGGCCTCGTCCGCTCGGCCCAGACGATACAGGACCTCGGCCGCGCTGGCGCGGGCCATCAGCTCCAGCCTCCGGCCGCCGCGCCCGGGTGCCGCCCGCGCCGCCGCGGCCGCCGCGTCGAGATCGCGCACCGCCTGCTTCATCTCGCCGACGCGGGCGTCGATCGCCACCAGCGCGGCGCGGGCCAGCTCGGACTTGCCGGCTCCGGCCGCTGGCGCCCGCCGGGCCCGGCCGCGTGTGCGCAGTGCGCCGAGGTTGGCCAGCAGACGCGCCCGGGGGACCGGCTCGTCGGGCTGTCCGGCCTTGACCCGGGCATCCACAGCCTTCAGCGCCTCGCGCTGCAGCTCGATCGCGCGCGTCACGCTCCATCGTCCGATCGGACCGCCTGCGGCCACCAGATGGCCGAGGTTGATCGCGTTGGAGATCACGCCGTCGGGATTGCTCGCCTTGCGAGCGAGATCCAGCGAGCGGCCCAGGGACTTCGCCGCAGCCTCGCGGTCGCCGCTCAAGAAACGGAAGAAGGCCAGGTTCGAGGCCACGATCGACATCGGCGTCAGCCGGCCCGGCTTCGGATCCTCCTCGTAGCGCTCGGTGAGCCACTTCAGCCGGGCGCTGTACGCCTGCTCGGCGCGTTGCACGTCACCGAGGTTGCGGTAGATCTTGCCGACGTAGGTCAGGTAGAAGTTGCGCTCCTCCTCGGCGGTGAACCCGCGCGCCGCGCCGCCCTCCTCGCCCGAGAGCCCGACCTGCTTGACAAAGGTCAGGAAGCCGGATTCCTTCTTCACCAGGGCGCCGTGCTGCTCGAGCGCCAGTCGCGCCTTTTCGAAATACTCCAGCGCCTGCTTCTCCTCCCCCGCCTCGAAGTACGCGCGCCCGATCTCGCGAAGCTGGATCACCAGCTCGCTGGTCTTGCCGGCTTCCTCGACCATGCGCAAGACCGCACGGTACTGCTCCACGGCCGGTTCGAGATCGCTGCGCAGGCGGTAGGCGAGCGCCAGGCGCTTCCGCGTGTTCAGCTGCAACCCGACGTTGTCGAGCTTCTCGGCCAGCGCGAGCGCCGCGAGGAGCTCCTCGACGGCCATGTCCAGCTCGCCCTCGCCCACGGCCGCGTCACCGCAGTTGTGGTGGAACTGGGCCTCGGTCGCCTCGAGCGTGAAGGGCAGATCCAGGCTGTTCCGCTTGCGGCAGAAGGCCACGGCTCGCTTCCAGTCCCGCAGCTGATGGTACTCTCGCGCCACGTTCGCCGTGAGGTCGGCGACCGCCTTGGGATCTGCCACCGGATCGATCAGCGACAGCGCGCGGGTGTACTGCTCGAGCGCCTTCTCCAGCCAGCCCTCACCGACCTCCTTCAGATTGAGCTCGCGCTGCTCGAAGACCCAGCCCAGCGTCTGGTACGCGAAGGGGTTCTGCGCGTTGAGCGCGATCGCCGCCTCGAGATCCTCGGCCGCGCCGTCGAAGTCGGGCGGCTCGAGATAGGTCCGGGCCAGGCCCAGGGCGTAGCGGGCCACGAAGCTGCTCGGCCGCTTCTTGACGGCCTGCTGGTACTGCCGCACCGTGGCCGCGGCCCGCCCGCGGGCGGCGAGCAGCGCCAGCAGCTCGCGGTGGGCCTGGACCAGATCGTAGTCATTGTCGATCAGGCGGCGGTAGGTCTTGATCGCCATGCCCAGCTCGCCCTGCGCTGTCTCCTGCCGGCCCTTCTCCAGGGCGATGCGGGCCAGCTCGCGGCGCGCGCGCTCCGCCGTCTCCGGCTCGTCGCGCCAGAAACCGAGGATCGTCTCCAGCTGATCGATCGCCTCGTCGCGGGCACCCGCGGCCTCGGACACCTCGGCCAGGGCGAAGCGAGCGTCGGCGACCGCGCGGCGCTGCTCCGGATAGCGATCCACGAGGCGGCGATACTCGTCCGCTGCCCGGGCGCCGTCGCCGGCCTCGTGGTACAGGTCGGCGATGCGGCGCTGGGCGACGACGCCGAAACGAGCCAGGTCGCTGTTGGTGTCGATCAGGTTGCGGATACCGGCCACGCGCTGTATCAGATCTGCGCGATCCTGCTCGATCCGGTCCAGCACCCGCCGCGCCGCAGCGGCCGCGGTCTGGCCGACATCGGGGAACTCGCGGATCACCTTGAGATAGGCCTCGATCACGCCGGCGGTGGGTGCGGTCTCGCTGAAGATGTCGGCCATCAGCAGACGGGCCTCGGCCCGCGCCTCACGCTGCTCGGAGTAGCGTCGCAGCAGGCCCTGCAGCGCCGAGACCGCGGCCGCGTTCTCTCCGGCGCGCCGGAAGGCCCGCGCCGCCTCGAGCCGAGCCCGGGCGCCCACGGACGGGATGCCCGGGTAGCGACCGGGCAGGGAGAGCAGCCGGCTGGCGCGGTTGACCAGGGCGGCGTGGAGCAGCGCGTTGATCCGGCCCGGCGGCCGGTCCCCGGCCAGCTCCAGCACCTTGAGCCGGGCGAGCTCGACCTCGACCAGACCGCGAAGCTTTGAGCCGGCCGGCAGGCGGGCGCGCAGCCCGACCAGGGTCGCCCGGGCGGGCCGGTTGGCATGAAGCCCGGCGTACAGCACGCCGATCTCGTACTCGGCCAGCAGCGCCTGCTCGGAATCGGGCCAGCGTCGCAGGGCGCGCAGCGCGGCCTGGCGTTCGTACGGATCCTCCACCGCGACGGCCACCTTCCACTGGACCACCGGCGTGCCCCGGCTCGGCACCAGGCCGTCGAGCGGACAGCGGTACAGATCGTCCTGCCCCCCGGAGCGCCGGGTGAACAGCAGCCAGGGCCCCCAGATCCGGGGGTACAGGTCGGAGAAGCGGGAGGAGCTGAGCTGGGTCGCGACCGGCCGGGTCTCGGCCTCCGGATCGAAGGGCACCGACCACAGGCTCCCGCGATCCTCGGTGTCGATCTGGCCGTCCCCGCTGGTGTCGTCGAGGAAGCGCGTGAACACGATGCGATCACCCCGCGGGGAGAAGACCGGGAAGGCCTCGGCGACCAGGGTGCGGGTCAGCTGACGGTCGGTGCCGCGCACGAGGTCGTGGACCCACAGCTCGCCGTTGCCTCCGGCGCCCGGGCGTCCCTGGAAGACCGCAGGTTTTCCTTTCTGGCCCGCAGGCATCAGCTGCGCTCCGGACCGGAACGACACGAAGACCACGTGGCGGCCGTCCGGCGAGACCGATGGCGCGAGTCCCGGCCCGATCGCCTTGGGCTCGCCGCCGGTCCGCGGGATCAGCGCCACCTCGAAGCTCGTCTCGCCGGAGCGGCGCCGGGCAAAGGCGAGCCGCCCGGAGTCGGGAAACCAGGAGGGCGAGCTGTCCGCGCTGGTCTCGTCGGTCAGCCGCTGGATGCCGCGGCCCTCGAGATCGAGCACCCAGATGTCGCCCTTGGCGTCCTCCCGCGTCGACGTGAAGGCCAGCCAGCGCCCGTCCGGCGAGAAGACCGGATCGAAGTCGCTGGCCGGATGCTCGGAGAGCTGCTCGGCCACGCCGCCGCGGACCGGCTTGGCCCACAGATCGAGGTTGCCGCTGCGATCGGAGACGAAGATCAGGCTCTGCCCGTCCGGGGAGATGGCAGGCATCAGCTCCTCGCTGGAAAAGCTGGTGAGCGCGGCCGGACGATACAGGCCGGTGCGCGGCGGCACGGGATCGTCCAGCGGCGCGCTCCAGGGCAGGCGATACCTGCCCCCGCCGCAGCCCGCCGCGGCCAGCAAGATCACGATCCCCAGTCGACTGATTCCCCGCATGCGTTCCCAGTCGAGCGCGAGCGCACCCGCGCCCGTGCCCGTGGCCGTACGCCCGGAGCCTACCTGATTACCTTGTCCCGCCTCAAGGCCGCGATATCGTCATCGCCGTACCCGGCCTCGCGCAGCACCTCGTCGGTCTGCGCGCCCAGCGCCGGAGGCGGCGCGGCCGCCCGCACCGGCGAGACGGAGAAGCGCGCGGGAAAGCCGAGCTGCCGGATGGTCGCTCCGCCGGGCAGCTCCACGTCGCGCACCAGCCCCCGCATCCGCGCGTGCTCGGTCGTGGTGGCCTCGAGCGCGCTGAGCACCCCGCACAGGCAGTAGTCGCCCGACTCACCCAGCGCGGCCCACTCGTCGCGGGTGCGCTCGGCGAACAGCGCCTCCAGCGCCCGGCGCGCCTCGCGCCATCGCGCCCGATCCGCTCGCAGACCGGCCAGCTCGGGCCGGCCGGCCGCCTCGCAGAAATTGACCCAGAACTTGGGCTCCACCGCGCCCAGCGCCACGAAGCGGTCGTCAGCGGTTCGGTACACGCCGTACGCCGGATCCTGGCCCGAGAGCACGTACTCGCCGAACTCGAGATCCCGGCCCAGGCACAGCGCCTTGGCCGCGGTCATGCCGGTCAGGCTGAACACCGCATCGAACAGGCCGATCTCCACGGACTGACCCCGGCCGTCGCGCTCCCGGGCGCGCAGCGCGGCCAGCACGGCGATCACCGCGTACATCCCGCCCGACAGATCCGCGGCCAGCACGCCGGACGGCTGCGGCGCGCCGTCGGGCCACAGCGAGGGATCGAGCGAGCCGGCCAGGGACTGGTAGTTGAGGTCGTGAGCCGCGCGGTCGCGCCAGGGACCGTCCGAGCCGAAGCCGTTCAGCGAGCCCACGATCAGCCGCGGGTTGAGCGACTGCAGCTCGTCCGGACCCAGTCCCTGGGACGCCAGCACTCCGGGTCGGAAGCTCTCGAGAAACACGTCGGCGTCCGCGAGCAGGCGGCGCAGGACCTGTCGACCGCTCTCGGACCGCGTGTCCAGGGCCAGGGAGCGCTGGCTGCGGCCCAGCGCGAGGTACAGGCCGCCCAGATCTTCGACTGACGGCTCGGTCGCGCGCAGGAAGTCACCGCCGCCCGGGCTCTCGATCTTGATCACGTCCGCGCCGAGGTCGCCGAGCATCGAGGCGGCGAACATCCCCGGCACCAGCCGGGTCAGGTCCACGACCCGGATGCCGGCCAGCGGGCCCGCGGCGGGAGCGTCGCTCATCGGGAGATCACCTATTCCTTCTCCGTCCAGGCGCCGTCCTCGGCCTGGTACAGGTCTCCCGGACGCGCGTTCTCCACGTTGAGCTTGTAGAAGGTCTTGCGGACCTCGGGCAGGTCGGCCTCGGTCAGGTTCTCGCTGCGCAGCACCACCGAGCGCAGCAGCACCTCGCGGTCGCGGTTCTCCTCGACCACCAGCCGCCGCGCCAGCTCGACCGCCCTGGCGTCGGCGCCGACGGCGTGCTGCTCGATCAGCGAGAGCAGGCCCTCGGCGTTCTCGCCGAGCAGCTTCTGCTCTTTCAGCTCGTCGATGTCGTCGCGGTTGAACTCGCGGTTCTGCATCGCGCCGATGGCCTGCTGCCGGGTATCGGAGAACCGGGGCGGCTCCTTGCTCTCGCCCTCCTCGCCGCCGCGGACCGAGGCCACGAGGAGCATGTCCTGGGACAGCTCGTCGAAGGAGCCCAGCACCTGGTTCTCCAGCGCTGTCTTCTGGTCGAACACGTCGACCTTGGCCGTGACGCAGGCTCCGGCCAGGCCGGCGGCCAGCAGGACCATGACGATTCGCCTCATGCTCAACCCCCGCGCGGGCCGCACCCGCGACACCTGATTCTAGCGCTTCGGGGTCCGGGGTTTCAACTCGACGCCCGCGCGGGCAGGGCAGATCGGCCTTGACAGCGCCCCGCAAACAATATATGCATATATGCGCATACTTTGATGGAGGCTCCTTGGACCAGCTGCTCGCCACCCTTCGCGCCATGGCCGACGAGACCCGGCTGCGCATCCTGCGCCTGCTCGCCGAGGAGGAGCTTAGCGTGACCGAGATCGCGGCGGTGCTCAAGAGCGGCCAGCCCGCGATCTCGCGGCACCTGGGCATGCTCAGGACCGCCGGGCTGCTCAGCATGCGGCGCGACGGCCAGCGGGCGCTGTACCGGCTCGCGCCGGCCGAGGGCACTCCGACCGTGCTGTGGAAGCAGCTCGCAGCAGCGGTGGCCGGGGCGCGCGGCGCCGACGCGGACCGCACGGCGCTCGAAGAGATCCTCGCCCTGCGCCTGGCCGGAGCGGCCGACTTCTTCGATCAGCGGGCCGCGGACTGGGACCGGCTGCGCACGCGGCTGGTCGACGAGGCCGCGCCCTTCCGCACGGTGGCCGCGCTGGCGCCGACCGGCCGGGTGATCGTCGACGTCGGCTCGGGCACCGGGGCGATGCTCCCGCTGCTGGCGCCGAACACGCGCCGGATCCTCGCGGTCGATCGCTCCCGCTCGATGCTGGCCCGCGCGCGAGCCAACACGCGGCAGGCCAACCTGCTCGGCGTCGAGTTCCTGCGCGGAGACATGACCGCCCTGCCCCTGGCCGACGGCGCCGCCGACGGACTGCTGGCCACGATGGTGCTGCACCACGCCGAGCATCCGGGAGCCGCGCTGGCCGAGTTCGCCCGGGTGCTCAAGACCGGAGGGCGCCTGGCGCTGCTCGATCTGTCGGCGCACGACGACCGCGCCATGGCCGCCGAGCACGGCGACCGCTGGCTGGGCTTCGCACCCGACGTCCTCGAGGATCACCTCGCCGGCGCCGGCCTGGACGAGATTCGCGTCGAGATGCTTCCGACCCGCGACCGACGACCGGCGCTGGTCCTCGCCTCGGCGACACGTACGAAGGCCAACCCACACCATCGCATGAAAGGAGAGAGACGATGAACGAGGGTGACAACTACAAGGTCCGCGATCTCGAGCTGGCCGAGGCCGGCCGCAAGCGGCTCGACTGGGCCGAGTCACGGATGCCGGTGCTGATGGAGCTGCGCCGCCGCGGCGAGCAGGACAAGCCGCTGGCCGGCATGCGCGTGGCCGGCTGCCTGCACGTGACCAAGGAGACCGGCGTGCTGGTCCGCACGCTGCGCGCTGCGGGCGCCGAGATCTCCTGGTCGGGCTGCAACCCGCTGTCGACCCAGGACGACGTGGCCGCGGCGCTGGCCTCCGAGGGCGCCTCGATCTACGCCTGGCACGGGATGAGCGTGGACGAGTTCTACTGGGCCATCGACAAGACCGTCGAGTTCAAGCCCACGCTCACGCTCGATGACGGCGCGGACCTGATCTTCCGCATGCACTCCACGCACGAGGACCTGATCCCGGGCCTGCTCGGCGGCACCGAGGAGACCACCACCGGCGTGCACCGCCTGCGGGCGATGGCCGACGACGGCGCGCTGAAGTACCCGGTGATCGCGGTCAACGACGCCGAGACCAAGTGGGACTTCGACAACGTGTACGGCACTGGCCAGAGCTCTCTCGACGGAATCCTGCGGGCCACCTCGGTGCTGCTGGCGGGAAAGAACTTCGTGGTCGCCGGGTACGGCCACTGCGGCAAGGGCTGCGCCATACGCGCCAGCGGCATGGGCGCCCACGTGATCGTCACCGAGGTCAAGCCGACCGCCGCACTCAAGGCCACGCTCGACGGCTTCAAGGTGCTGCAGATGGACGAGGCGGCCAAGATCGGCGACGTGTTCATCACCGCCACCGGGATGAAGGACGTGATCGTCGGCCAGCACTTCGAGACGATGAAGGAAGGTGCGATCGTCTGCAACACCGGGCACTACGACTGCGAGATCAACCTGGTCGAGCTCGGCGCGATGACCGAGTCGAAGCGGGAGCTGCGGCACGCCTGCGAGGAGTACACGCTCAAGAGCGGCCGCAAGATCTACGTGCTGGCCCAGGGCCGGCTGGTCAACCTGGCCGCGGCCGAGGGGCACCCGAGCGAGGTGATGGACATGAGCTTCGCCAACCAGTACCTCTCGCTGTGCAAGCTGGCCAAGGAGGGCCAGGGCTACGAGAAGAAGGTCTATGACCTGCCCGAGGAGCAGGACCAGGAGCTGGGGCAGCTCAAGCTCGAGACGCTGGGCGTGGGCATCGACACGCTGACCGAGGAGCAGATCAAGTACGCCACGGACTACTCGGCCGGGACCTGATCCGCCGCGAAATTGCCTCCACGCGTCGCCCAGTGCTAGATTCCCACCCATGACGCCACCGCGGATCATGACGCTGTTCCCCTGCGCGCTGCTGCTCTGCACCGCCCTGCCCCTCCGCGCAGAGGAAACCACCAGCGAGTCACAAACCCGGGCGTACTGGAACGACGGCTTCCGCATCGAGCACACCGATCTCGAGAACGACACCGAGTACCGCTTCCGCTTCCGCACGTCCATGGAGTTCCGCTACACGTACGCCATCACCGACGGAAACACGGCCGGGTACGATCTGGCCAGCACCGGCGCCCGGCCGGGCAACGAGGATCACCACAGCGCCTTCAACATGCGGCGGCTGCGGTTCTACGCGGACGGCACCGCGCCGAGCCGTGACTGGAAGTACTTCCTCCACATCCAGCTCGAGCCCAACACCGGGGTCAACGCGCACGACGGGTACGTGCAGTGGCAGCGCTTCGAGCAGCTCCGCGTCCAGTTTGGCCGGATGAAGGTCCCGGCCTTCAGCCTCGAATTCTGGCAGAGCGGGTTCAAGCTCGACGGCACCGACCGCACGATCTTCACCGGCGACTCCGAGGCGGACAAGGATCTCTTCGGCAACCGGACGTACGACTTCCCCAGCGGCAACGCGCGCCTGCGAGTTGGCAATCAGAGACTCGGCAACGGCTTCGCCACGGGCGGGCTGACCCTGTACCGCTCGCAGGGGCTCAACCTCAACGGCGCGATCGATTGGCTCGGCCGCAAGCAGCTCCTGGCGTACTGGGCCGGCCTGTACAACGGCCGCGACACGCGGGGCTTCTCGGGCCCGGATCGGGACATGCTGGTCACCCTGCGGCTGGGCCTCAACTTCCTGCCCGGCTCGGATCCGGAAGGCCCGCTCGGCCCGCAGGGCCTGGCCAACTACACGCTGCAGGGCGACCACGGCTTCAACACGTATCCGCTGGGCGCGGTGCTGCTCTCCGGCTTCTGGGACCGCCAGAAGACTTCCACGCTGTACCTGCCCGACCCGGACGAGCCCGGCTTCATGGGCCGCGGCTCCGATCCGCACGAGATCGAGAACTACGGCTTCTCCGGAACCCTGCTTCTCCGCTACTACGGCTTCTCCCTGGACTGGGAGTTCGCCTGGGAGGAGTTCATCCAGGACGAGGGCGGGCCGCGGTCCGAGGTCTGGGACCGCTGGGCCACGCGGCTCAACCTGGGACAGTTCGTGGTGCGCGGCGAGTGGGAGCTGACCGCCAAGTTCGCGTACGTGGTGCGACTCGACGGCGCGGGCCTGCGCAACTCGCTGACGAGCGGGCTGGGCCTGGTCAACCGCCAGGGCGGCTGGGTCGCGGAGGAGAGCCTGCAGGAGTACCGGCTTGGCGTGAACTGGTATCTCGAGGGCTACAACCAGATGATCGCAGCCGACGCCGCGCTGCTGCATGCAGAGTTCAGGGCGATCTCGCACAACGAGGCGCTCGGCGTGCTCGGCCTGGCCACGGCCTCCACGGTCGGATTGTTCCCCAACACGGTCGATCCGGAGAACGACCTCCGCCTGCGGATCATGTACCAGTACCGCTTCTGATCACGGCGCCGCACAGCTGGCCGACTCCAGGCAGGTGTCGTCGAGGATCTCGGTGCTGCCGCTGGCAAAATAGCGCCCCACCATGTTGACGAAGTAGCTGAACATGTCGAAATCGGGATCCTCGCCCGTGGGGAACACGCCGTGCTGCCCCTCGGGCAGCATGTACGCGAAGCGCACGCCCGACTCGCCGGTCGCGGTCGAGACCGTGGCCCGCAGCGGACCCTCGGGACCGGGCTCGGGCGCGTTGAAGCCGTCGGCGCCGTCGTCCAGGTCGTCGGGATCGAACACGGCCAGGCCGTCGCCCTGAACACCGGTGCCCGGGAAGCGTTGGAGCCGGGCCAGCCCCTCGTACACGTGGTTCGCGATCAGCCAGTCGTTGGGCGTCATGCCAAAGCGCGGTTCCACGTCGAGGTGCTCGATCACGCCGGCCGCCCGCCCGATGGTGGCCTGGGTCTGGATCGGCACGTCCTGATCGCCGAGGCAGACCACCTCGAGGATGTTGGTCGTCGTCGGTCCCTCGGGCCGGATGTCCAGCGGGTCGAGGAAGTAGTGCGTGGCAAAGTTGGCCGGATCCGCGGGCTCGAGGATCATCTGGAACAGCCCGACGAAACGCCGCAGGTCCGGCGTGCAGCGCTCGATGCCGAAGCCCTCGGTCGGCGTCCGCAGCGGATCACCGGCGTGGAAGTTCGGCGTCTCGCCCGCGCCGAAGGTCGCGTCCCGCTCGAAGCGCTCGATGCGGGTGATCTCCCGACCCCTGGGGTCGCGGAAGATCACCCGGAACCAGTCGTCCCGATCCGCGGCCATGGAAACTCGGAAGCGCCTACCGGTCTGCACCGTGGCCGTGAACTCCTCCATCGTGTCCAGGTTCTTCACCGCCACCCGGTCGCCCGGCTCAACGCCCTGCACCGTGCCGAGGTGGAGGCCCTCGTTCTCGTTGGACAGCGCGACCCGCATGAAGACCCGCAGCCCCCCGTCCCCGGTCGGCTCTCCGAGAACCAGCGGTCCCATGGTGCGCAGCATCACCGCGTTGCGCACGCCGCCGAGCATGGTCCGCATCCCCACATCCGAGAGCCCGCCGCCGCCCGCGGTGGGTGCGGTGGCCCGGATCCGCGGCTCCAGCGGCCCGAGGACTGCCGAGTGGATCCCGCCGCCGGACTGGCCCCAGGCGTAGTACTCGGCGTCCGGTCCACCCAGATCGACCTTGCCATCGCCGTTGAAGTCGCCGGCCAGGTCATCCTTCCCGTCGCCGTCCTGGTCCAGCTCCCAGGTGCGTGTCCCGTCGAAGCCGCGCAGCACCCGGATCAGCTGGAAGTGATCGACCACGCTCTGGCGCACCACGTCACGGGTGTGGAAGGCGTACGCGGTCCAGTAGTCGCCGCCCGAATCCATCGCTCCGTTGCCGTTGAGGTCCCTCGCCCGGCCGTGGAGCAGGGTCTCGGCAAAGGGCAGGAAGCCGTACGACTTGCCAAAGGCGATGATCAGCTCCTCGACCGCGTAGTCCAGCGGCAGGCCGTGGCCCCAGGCGTCGATCCCGACGGTGGCGAAGCCTTCCCGGGCCATGAACCCGGCGAAGCCGAGGGACTCGGCCCTGAAGGAGCTGTAGCTGTGACAGTACACCACGACCGGGAAGGGAGCCTTGTGCTCCGCCGTCTCCTTGGGCACGGCAATGATGAGTCGGTGGACCTTCGACTCCACCTCGGCCCTGCCCGACTTCAGGTCGACGTCGAAGTTTTCCTCGTGGACCGCCGCGGGGTCTCGCCCGTCCTCGCCGGTGCGCAGGAAGTCCGGGCTGACGAAGGAGCCGGAGGCGAAGTAGTCCACGTGCGCGAACGAGTCTACGAAGGGCTGCGCCATGGACATGTACTCGCCGAGCAGCTGCTCGCCGAGCACCGAGAAGATGTCGAGCAGCATGTCGGCCGGCAGAACGTAGAAGGGCGGCTCCTGCTTCGCGTCCAGGCAGCGGTCCGGGACGGCGTCCACCGGGTACTGGTCCTCGAGCCAGGCCAGCGGACCGATTCCGTGCAGGCCCTCACGAACGGCCACGATCTCGGCCGTGACCGCCTGGGTGGAATAGACCCAGGTGAAGGCCACGTCGCCGAGGCGGGGCAGCCCGTACCTTCCACCGTCCATCATCAGGGCGTCTTCCAGCGCCGCGAGCGCCTCGGTCTGCGAATGGTGGTGCACGAAGGGGAAGGGCGAGCGCACCGGCTGGCCGTTTCGGCCCTTGAGCCGCCGGGTCAGCACCACCGCGTACCGGCTCCGCTCCCGGAGCGGCACGACCGGCTTCATGATCAGCGTGTTGGTCTCGGACTCGTAGAAGGTCATCAGGCCGTCGACCGGATCCGCGCCGGGCGGCCAGACGTTCGGATGATCGAGCACGCCGTCGTCGTCGGTGTCCTCTCCTGGATCGAGCACACCGTTGCCGTTCAGATCCTCCTCCACGGTCTCGAACAGGACATTGCCCGCCCCGGCCCTCGGATCCGCGTCGAAGTAGCTGCTGCTGCTCTTCAGGGTCAGCGGGTAGTTGCCACGGCCGATATCGAGCAGCACCGGCTTGCCGAAATCCACACTCTGCCGATCGATGTTGATCAGGTACACCGCATCGTCGGTAAAGTTGATGTTGTCCCTGTGCCGCGCGAGCAGGTCGTCGATATCGAGCGGCGCGTCGAAGGCGACGCTGACCGGCTGCAGCGTGCCGAACCCGTCCAGCTGATCGATCTTCTGCCGCACCCTGCGCTCGAGGCCGATCGTCGCCACCAGGCTGGCGTTGACCCGACGCCCGGTGAGCGACGAGGGATCGGCACGCGTGGCCAGGTCGTTGGGGAAGGGCAGCTCGGGCAGCGGCTTGGCCTCGAGGTCGAACACCACGCTCGGGCCCGAGCCGGGCGGCGTGCGCAGCAGTCCGTCCAGGTCCGCTCCACAGGCGCAGAGCAGCAGGCTCGCGGCCAGTGCAGCAGCCATGAGAGCGCGGTGGCGCGTCATCGGGCTCCTCCTACAGCTCGTCGTCCTCGTACTCGAACACCTGATCCTTGGTGCGGACGGTGAAGCCGTACGTGATCTGGTTGATCCCGTCGGGCTCGGCCTCGAAGTGCTTACGCTTGACCTCGGCCAGCAGGCAGCGGGTTAGCTTCCTGCGCCCCACCGTGTCCTCGATCGTCTTCACCGAATCCACCCCGCCCTGCCCGTCGAGCCGGATCTCCACCGAGACCAGGCCGTCCACGCGCTGGCCCTGCTTGACGTGCTTGTTCAGACACAGGTTGAGCACGTCGTTCATCGCGCCCCGGAGCACGGGCTGGAAGTCCTCCCAGGCCATCACCGCCCGCGGCCGGACGTAGTCGTCGCCGCCGCCGTCGTCGTCGCTCGGCGGCGGAGGCGGGTCGGCGGGCGGCGGCGCGGCCTGGCGACCCAGCCGGCCGAGCGCCTCGTTGTAGCTCTCCACCGTGATCATCGCAGGGTACTCCATGTCGTCCCCGCGCTTGGGCTTGAAGCCGCCCCGGCCGATCAGCTTGATCGCGGCCTTGGCCTCGACGCGCACCGCCCTGGAGCGGTCCTTGAGCAGTTTCTTCAGCGGCGCCCTGGCCTTCTTCTCGCCGAGCAGGCCCAGCGCGCGGGCCGCGTACCCGCGCACGCCCGCGTTCTTGTCCTTCAAGGCCCTGATCAGCAGCTTGGCCCCGCCCCTGTCCTGGGTGATGCCGAGGATGTACGCGGCGCGACCGCGCATCTCGTTCCCGCCCCTGCGCTTCAGCGTCGACCGCCAGTGGTCGCGGTCGAACACGGTACGCTTGTTCCAGATCTCGTTCAGCAGTACCTTGGCGGTCTTGCTCGGCAGGTGGTGCTTGGTCGCGCCGGCCTCGGCCAGGGCCACCACCGCCTCGAAGTAGTCCTGGCTCGCCAGGCCCGTCACCAGAGCGACCTGGACCGGCTCGGAGGTTTCCCGAAGCAGCGCCTCGAACATCGGCCCCAGGGCCTCGCCGTCCTCCAGCTTGCCCAGCGCCAGGGCCGCGGCCATGCGGACCTTGAAGCTGTCGCCGGTCTTGAGCCGATCGGCCAGGAACTGCAGCCGGTCGGCGCGCGCGGGCGAGCCGATGCATAGCGTCAGCGTCGCCACCACCATTGCAATCCTGCCGCCCTGGATCAGCTTCAGCTTCAACTCACCGCCGCCACGTACCCCACGAAGGCGTTGATGCTCCGCTCCGGGTACACGTCCTGACTCGTGGTGTATTGCAGGATCGTCGCCTTCTCCCGACCCAGCTCGCGCGCACCGGCCAGAGCCGCGGCCACAGCACCCGCGCCGCAGGCGTTGTGATTGGCCGCGGCCTCGACCACCACGCGATCAGCGTCGAGCTCGCGGATCAGCTCGACCATGCGGGCGTCGTTCTCCTCCCTGACCCAGCGCAGCGCCTCATCGCCCGAGCCGTGCGGCGAGAAGCCATACGGGGCTCCGTAGTGCGTCAGGTCGGTGCTTCCCATCAAGACCACGCTGCGGCCGAGCTCGGCCGCGGCGCTGGCGATCATCCGACCGCGCGCGGCCGCGTGCTCGTCCGAGGGGAGCGCAAGCGCCACCAGCCGGGCCTCGGGGAACAGCACCTTCAGGAAGGGCAGCTGCACCTCGACCGAATGGTCGCGGTCGAGGAGCCGGTCTCCGGCCTCGATCGCGCGCCCGCAGCGGTCCACGATCGCCCGGGACAGCTCGCCGTCCACGTTCACCTCGCCGAGCGGTGTCTCCCAGGCCTCGTACGCGCTCACCTCGGCGACGCCAAAGGGCCCGGTGTGCGCCGCGAACACGACCAGCGTGTCCAGCGGCCGTCCCTCGAGCGCGGCAAAGACCCGGGCCGCGGTCCGGCCGGAGTAGGCCCAGCCCGCGTGGGGCGAGATCGCGGCCACGGGATCCGCAGGGCCCTCCACCGGCTCCACGTCCGCGAGCATCTCGCGCACCTCGCGGCTGCAGGCCTCGCTGTTGCCCGGATAGAACCGTCCGGCCTGTACCGGACTCCTCGTACTCATGCGCGACCCCCCGCGCGTGCCTATTTCCACGGACCATAGCATGACCTCGGCTTGACGGGAAGATCCGGCATGAGGTAGGGCACGTGCTGGGCTGGCGTGCCGGCGTCCGGCCCGTCGCGGTGCGAGGTCCGGGCGCGAAGGTCCGGGCCGCACGCGCTCCAATGTCGCGCGTGGGCACCCCGACAAGCCGGACACCGACACGCGCCCGGGGGTAGCAATGGCCGAGGACAGCGCGCAGCAAGAGCCCACGAGCACCGGGGATCGCCTGCGGATCCTGCTCGGGATCCCGCTGTTCCTGGTGGTGCTGGCCCTGGGCCTGTTCTTCTGGCTCGGCGTGCCCGGCGGGCTGGCCGAGGCGCTGGATCAGGCGCCGCCCTGGTACGCGGCCCTCGCGCTGGGCGCGCTGCTGCTCGACGGCCTGGTGCTGACCGTTGCCGTGCGGCGCGTGTCCCGCCACCGGCTGGAGCCCGCCGCCTTTCTGGCGCGCATCGAGCCCGCGGTCCGCGACGGCGGCATCGACACCGCGCTGCGGCTGTGCCTGGAGACCGGCCCCCGGGGCGTGGCCCGGCTGCTCGCGGCCTGGCTGCAGACCCTCGACGGCACGCCCGAGGACCGGCGGCAGGCCGTGGCCGAGGCCACGCTGGAGGCGGCCCGGGCGCTGGAGCGGGACGCCCGTTCCGCGCGCTGGATCGCCTCCCTCGGCGCGCTCCTCGGGGTCGGCGTGGCGATCGGCGGGATGCTGTGGTCGGTGCTCGGCGAGCCGCTCCTCGACCGGAGCGCCCTGCCCCTGCTGGTCACGATGGTCGGGCTGGTCCTGCTGCTGCCCGCCCTGTCCTGCCTCTGCTTCGTGGCCGCCAGCGTGTCGCGCTCGGCCAACGAGCTGACCGCGGCGCTGCCGGTGATCGCGGGAATCGATCTGGAGCCGCCATCCGAGACCGGCACGGATTCCGGGTAGAGCGCTCCCGTGCTCCGCGTTCATGCGAGACGGCGGTCGTGATGCCTGGCGCGGCCCTGCCACGGGACTGGAGAAGATACGCCGCCCGTCTCGGGCGGGCGGTCCCCTGGCTGCTGCTCGGCCTGCTGCCGCTCGTGCTGACCTGGCCGCTGGTCACCCGGCTGGCGACCCAGGTGCCGCGCAGCGCGGCCTGGTTCGACGCGTACTCGTACACGCGCATCGTGGAAGAGCGCGGGCGGGCGATTGCAGAAGATCCGCTCGATCCGTACGCGGTGAGCTGGTTCCACCCGCATCCCGACGCCGTGGTGCTCAACGAGCCGTACCTGACCCACGGTCTGCTCTCGGCGGTTCTGCGCCCCTTCACCGGGTCGGGCGAGGTCCCGGCGGTGCTGCGCTACAACCTGATCCTGCTGATCTGGCTGCTGATCGGGGCTTGCGGGATGTACGCCTGGCTGCGCGAGGTCTGGCGCGACCGCATCGGGAGCCTGCTGATGGCCGTGCCCTTCGCGTACGGCGCGTACGCCTCGTACCAGCTCGGCCGCGTGGGCCATCTGGCGTACGGCCTGGTGCCGCTCTGCATGCTGGCGCTGTGGCGCCTGCTCGACCGGCCCTCGTACGTCGGGGCGGTCCTGGCCGCCGCGCTGTGGTGGGCCTGCTTCCACGCCTCGCTCTACACCGGCTTGTTCCTCGCCGCCGCCGCCGCGGTCGGCGTGTTGCCGCTGTGGATCTACTTCAACCGGCAGCAGTGGCGGGCCTGGCTAGCTCCGGTTCTGCTGGCGCTGGTCCTGCTCGCCGCGGCCCTGCTCGCGAGCACGTGGCCCTGGATCCACGCCAGCGATCCGCTGCGCGAGCTGCACGGCGCGGCCGAGATGCACCGCGCGGGCCAGCTGACGGATCTGCTGCCCCACGGACCGGACTGGCTGGGTCTCCCCTCGCTCTGGCCCGAGGACCGCAAGTGGTATCCGGGCACGCACTTCGCCGGCTTCGGCGTGGTCCTGCCGCTGCTGGTCGCGCTCTTCCTGCTGCGGCGACGAGGGAAGGGCGGCAACCTGGCGGCGCTCGGCGCTGCCGGCGCGGGCCTGATCGGCCTGCTGCTGTTCCTCGGTCCGGAGCCGATCGAGGGCGTGCCAGGCCCGCTGGCCGCGCTGCGCGCCTGGGTGCCCGGCTGCTCGGGCATCCGCGATTCGACGCGCGCCTTCCCGGTGGTTCTCTTCGCGCTGTGCACGCTCGCGGCCTGGCCGCTGTCGCGCTGGCCCGCGCACCGGGGAAAGCTCGCCCTGGTCGGGCTGGCACTGGGCCTGATCATCTGGGAGGCGATGCCCGCGCCCGTGCGGACGCATCGCTTTGCGCCGCCTTCGCGCTCGCTCACGCGCCTGGTCGACAGCTGGGAGCCCGGCGCCGTGGCGGTGCTGGGGACCAAGGGCGGGAAGGTCCGCGTCGATCCCCCGATGAAAGCCCGCTGCAACTTCATCGACCTGTTCCACCGCCGCCCCGCGGTGATGAACAAGAGCTCCCTGTACCCACCGCTGACCCGAGAGCTGTGGCGGCTGGCCAAGGGCCGGGTGAGTCCGGATATCGTGCCGCTGTGGTGGGCCGCGGGCGTTCGCTTCGTTTGGGCCGAGCCGCACGACAAGCACCGGCCGGACGCGGCGCTCGAGCCGCTCGCCGGCTCGCTCGAGGCGCTGGCCCGCGACCGCCGCGGCGTGCTGTGGCGGCTCGTGCCCGGCAAGCACAGCGGGGCTCGGTTCGCCGACCGGCCGCCCGGACCGGACGTCCCGGCCCGGGTGGCCGAGCATCCGCGCCAGCACAAGAGCGGGACGCTGCGGGCCGGCGACCAGCTGCTGCTCGAGCTGCCCTGCATGCGGAGGATCCGCGGCGTGGCCTGGCAGGGCGGCCGGCGCCCGCTGTTCCGGCCGCACGCCTTTAGCGTGGAGATCGAGCGGGAGGGCGACTGGCGCGAGGTGGCCCGCGCCGACGAGCTGGTGCTCGACCGCCGCCTGCTGACCGAGCCGGCCCGGGCCGTGACCTGGCTGGACTTCGATGCGGTCGAGGCGCGCCGCCTGCGCGTGCGCGCGCTGGCCGGCCTGGACCGCACGCCGTGGAAGGTCAGCGAGGCATGGATCCGCGTCGAGCCCTAACTCAACGACAGCGGCGTGAGCCCCTCGGCCTCGCGAGCAGCAGCAGTAGCAGCCACGCCAGCGAGAGGCTGCCCCGCGTTGCGCCACAGCCGCAGTCGTCCGACCGGCTCCCTGCATCGTCACCGGGCTGACACCGACCATCGCGGCAGATCTCGCTGGGCTGGCAGTACTCACCGTCATCCCAGCCCGAGCCATCGGAGAGGCAGGTCTTGTACTGGTAGATGCCAGTGCAGACCGCCTCGCCCGGGCTGCACGGGCCGGTGTCGGTGTCGGTATCGGCGTCCGTGTCCACGTCAGCGTCGGAGTCAGTGTCCGCGTCCGCGTCAATGTCAGCGTCCGCGTCTGCGTCCGCGTCAGTGTCAGCGTCCGCGTCAGCGTCCGCGTCAGCATCAGCGCCCGCATCGGCGTCCGCATCGGCGCCGAGCTCGGAGTCCTCGCCTTCGGCTTCGGCCTTCGCCTCCGGCTCCGGCGCGACCTCGTCGGCCTCGCGAGCCGGCTCGATCTCGGTCACCACCTTCACGGTCCAGGTGTTCTGCCCCACCAGCAGCGCCTGCGGGTCCCGCCGCACCAGATCCGTGAGGTCGCTGACCCGCACCGTGACCTGGTGCGTGCCAGGGGCCAGGCTGTCCGCCTCGACCGCGAGCTGCGGCGAGTCACCGCCCTCGGGCAGGGCGTCAACGGTCCACTGGAAGCTCATCGTGTCCGGTGTCGGCTCGGGGTAGGTCACGGACAGCACCGCGCTCTGCCCGGGACCCAGATCCAGCGGCGAGGCGGGTGTGGCGCCGTCGATCGGATCGACCTCGCGGTACGTGGCCCACACCAAGGCCTCGGCGCAGACCGAGCAGAAGCCATGGCTCAGCACCTTCATCTTGCAGTTGTCCTTGGGGCGGTATTGGTCGGTCGGCCAGTACCGCGCACCCTCGAACAGGCCGATCACCTCGCTGTACTGCGGGGTATCCTCAGGCGTGGGGAGCGGCGTGGCCGCGTCGATCCACGGGTTCCACTTGATCTCCTCGCGAAGGGTCTTGATCGTCACGTTCGGCTCCGGGCAGTCGCCCGTGCACCGCGGGTAGTACTCGCTGTAGTCGTACTCGTCGGCCAAACCGCCGAAGCTGTGCCCCCACTCGTGCTCGGCCACCTCGCCGGCTTCCTCGTTGACGGAGAACACCGCGATCGAGCCGCCCGAGCCGCCGTACTTGGTATCGTTGACGATGACGAAGATATTGTCGTACTCGGGCACGTGCTCGCGAGCCACGTTGTACACCGTACCGCTGTTGACGCAGAGCAGACGCTCCTCGTTCCCGCAATAGAAACGCGCGCCCAGCGCCGTATCACGCTGTGAATCCTCGCCGTACATGCCCTTGTCCGCGCCGTCCTCGTTGGAGATCACGTGCACCAGCTTGACGTTGAAGAAGCTCTGGTACCGGTCGAAGGGCGTCTCCTGCCAGAACCCGGCGAGAAAGGCATTTACGTCGCCGGTCAGCTTGTCCTGGTCCTCCACGCGGTACCCGTCGCCGAGGATCGCCAGGTCGAGGCGGTTGGCCGGATCGCCGTTGTCCTGGATCGGTTCCACGCCGTACCCGACCGCGGTGAGCGGCGCTAGCAGGATCGGTAGTGCCCAGATCCCGCGCACGGTCTAGTCCTCCCCGAGCGGAGTTAAGGACGCACGCCCGATCGTCTGGTACGCCTCGGCCGTGAAGGGATGCACCCGCTCCATCCCGGGCCGCAGCGCATGGAACTCGAGCCGCGCCTCGCGGTGAATCAGGGGCACGCGAATCGAGAACCGTACCGGCCCCTGGCGTCGCAGATGAAACGCCTGGATCCGCCCGGGATCGTCGGGGTGATGGAACTCGCCGCGGATCACGGCCGGGTCCTGCAGCCCGTCCTCGTGCAGCACCCGCCCGCCAGCGATCAGGGCGAAGCGCCAGGGATGAGCCCGACCCAGGCCACGCCGCTTGGGCAGGCCGCTGTGCACGACCGTGGTGTGCAGCACCTCGAAGCGCCCGTCCGGCAGCCGCACCATGTCGAGCAGCAGGTGTCGACCGCGGTCCGGTGCGACGATCTCCCGGTCGGCCGCGGCCACGGCGGCCAGGGCCAGGGCCAGAGCGCTGCCCACGAGCAGGGCCAGGTGCCAGCGCTTGAGGCGATCAGTCATGACGCGGGCGATCCTAGCACGCACGGGAAAGCGCGCCAAATCCGGCCGTGCTGCTAGAGCCCGCAGGCGTACGCGAGGAAGCGGTGGTTGTCCAACGCCCCGAGATCCACCTCGCGGCCGAGCAGCGCCAGGTCCTCGCGCAGGTGCGGGTACGCGTAGCCCAGATCCCGCGGATAGCGCGTGCCCTCGCGGCTCCGCCGCCGATCGAGCTCGAGGTAGGCCGGCAGGCCCGAGATCACCTCTTGCAGGCCATGCCGCTCCGGCTCGACCGCCCAGGGGGCGTGCAGATCCAGATCGAGCACCGAGAGGCAGACCCGGCGGCCCGGCCGGGCCAGCACCTCGCCGGCCAGCCTGCCGAGCGCCTCGATCTCGGCGGGCGGCGCGGCCGGGTGCAGCGAGCAGTACACCACGCTGCTCACGCCGACGCGATCCGCAGTGCGCAGGAAGCGCTCGAGATCCTCGTTGGTGAAGTACAGCTCGCGCGGGCGCCGCAGCGCGCGAAAGGCGTCCGAGCCGGCCTCGGGCGTGCAATGCACCACGATCGCGCTGTCGGGGAGCGCCCTGCGCACCGCCCTCAGCGCGGCGGGCTCGGGCAGCCGGTACACGTCGAGGTGCAGCTCGCGCGGCGGCTCGGCCTCGCCGGCCAGGCCCTGCGCCAGCTCCACGAAGATCTCGTCGCCGAGCACCGAGTTGTCGGCCAGCAGGTAGATCCGATCGCGGCCGGTGGCCAGCGCCTGCCGCGCGCCACTCAGCAGGCTCTCCGGGGAGAAGCGGGTGAAGGCGCCGTTGCGCAGGATCTTCTGCGCGCCGCGGCAGCCGCCGCAGTAGTCGCAGGCATGCGGACAGCCGCGATGCGCCACCAGGTAGAACACGTCGGTGCCACTGTACGCCCCGGCCGGGTCGTCGGGCATGAAGTAGTACGGCGGCCGGTACTGCTCGGCCTCCGGCATCAGCTCGGGCCGCAGCCAGGCGCCGAGATCCGCCTCCCCTGCGATCCACTGCTCCGGACTCGCCCGCACCACTCCGTCCCGGTCACGCCACAGCAGGTTGGCGCAGCCCTCCAGGCCGCGACCGCCGCCGATGTGCTGGCACAGCTCGAGCAGCGGCCGCTCGCCGTCGCCGCGGATCACGAAGTCGACCTCTGCCATGGCGGTCAGCAGCTCCTCGGCGAGGAGCGAAGCCGTGATCCCGCCCAGCACCACCCGGGCCCCGGGCAGCGCCGCCCGGATCTCGGCCGCGGCCGAGAGGGCCTCGTGGAGCTGCGGATGCCAGTGCAGGGAGATGCCCACCAGATCGGGCGCGGTCCCGGCGGCGTAAGCGCCTAGGTCGAAGTCCGGATCGAGCGCGCGGCGCAGGCCGAGGTGGCAGATCTCGACCTGGTGGCCGGCCCGATCGAGCACGTCGGCCAGGGAGAAGATGCCCACGGGCATGATGTTGATGAAGCGGAAGGGCTGCGGGCCGCCCGCCGGCTCCTCGTGGACTGGGTGGATCAGCAGGACCCGCATCCGGCCTCCGGCGCCCGCGCGACGCTGCCGGTATCATGCGGGGGGATATCACTGTGGTCAAGTGGGGCGCTTGCTCGGGACTCCGCCGTTGCCAGCTCACCGCCCGAGAGGCTACAATCACCACCCATGGGCTTCTACGACCCCGGCCTGGGCGAGCCGCAGACCCTGGGCCAGATGATGCTCTCGCACCACGCGCCGCACGAGTACGACCGCTGCTACAGGCTCGGCCGGCATCACCTCTGCGGACGCTGCACCGGGATCTACCCCGCGCTGGTGGCCGGGCTGGTCGTCTCGGCGTACCTGCCGCCCCTGCCCGAGTGGCTGGAGTGGCTGTGCCTGCTCGCCCTGCCCGTGCCGGCGCTGATCGACTGGGCCGCCTCGTGGATCTTCCGCCTATACGGTCGCAACTGGGTGCGCACGCTCACCGGCGCCCTGCTCGGCCTGGCCGTGGCGCGCAACCTGCACCTGCAGTGGGACGAGCCCTTCCAGCCGATGGTGCTGATCCAGGCCGGCGTGCTGGGCGGGGCGGCGCTGCTGATCTTCACCGCCGGGTACATCCGGCGCCAGAGCAGCATCTCGACACGGGACCTGATCCGCTAGGAGGAGAGGACATGGGACTGCAGGGCAAGCGCGTGGCGATCCTGGTCGACCAGCAGTACCAGGAGCTGGAGGTGTGGTACCCGTACTACCGCCTGATCGAGGAGGGCGCCGCCGTGGAGCTGGTCGGGCCCGAGGCCGGGCAGGAGTACCCCTCCAAGCTGGGCTATCCCTGCCAGAGCACGATCTCGGCCGAGGCCGCGATCGCGGCTCGCTTCGACGCGGCGATCGTGCCCGGCGGCTGGTGTCCCGACTTCATGCGGCGCGACGAGCGGATGATCGAGCTGATCCAGAAGATGGCCGCCGATCGCATCGTGCTGGCCGCGATCTGTCACGGCCCGTGGATGCTGTGCTGCACGGACGCGCTCAAGGGCAAGCGGGCCACCAGCTTCATGGCGATCAAGCACGACATGCTCAATGCGGGCGCGGAGTGGGTCGATGAGGCCTGCGTGGTGGACGGCAACGTGATCACCAGCCGCACGCCCGACGACCTGCCAGCCTTCTGCAAGGCGATCATCGAGGCGCTGGGCGGCTAGGCTCTAGCGCGAGAGGAACAGCCCGCTGACGTCCTCGAGCAGCTCACCGGCCAGCCGCGAGCTGACCTCGGCGCGCCCGCCGAGATGCGGGCTCTCGATCACGAAGCGCGCCTTGTCGTCATCGCCGATGCGCGACAGCACGGCGCGGCCCGCCGGCTCCGACCCGGCATGAAAGCTCACCGACAGCACAACCTTGGCGCCGGCCTCGGCCTCGCCGCCGAGGTGCTTGCGCGCCCGCAGCCGCTTGAGCTTGCGCATCCAGTTGGTGGCCTCCTCGTCCTCGACGTCCGGCCGCGAGGCGTCGGCCCAGCGGGTGCTCTTCTTCTTCTTCGCACCGCCCTCCTCGGCCAGCCGCACCAGGCGCTTGGTCATGCCCTCCCCTAGGGTGATCTCGGTGCGGTCCGCCTCCTTAGCCTGCGGGCCAAAGGGATCGGTCTCCTTGAGCCGGGACGCAGCCCACTTCAGGTCGCCCACCAGGTCGGCCGCGGCCACGAAGACCTCGCCGGTACCGGCCAGGCGCAGGTACCGCCCCTGGGTCCCGTACGCCACCTTGCCCACCTCGATCGTCCGCGCCTCGCCGCCCACGGTCACCTCGAGGGTGGCCTCGACCGGCGCCAGGCCCAGCGATCCCAGCCGCTCGGGATCGGCCTGGCCCAGCGCGCGCTCGGCCTGGGGCCGGGCCAGGCGCTCGAGCAGCTCGCGGGCCTTGGTGTTTCCAGGGAAGCGCGTCACCCTGGGCGGGAGCGGCTCCGCCTCCGCCTCCGGCTTCGGCGCGACTTCGTCCGCCTCCGGCTTCGGCGCGACTTCGTCCGCCTTCGGCTTCGGCTTCGGCGTGACCTCGTCGGCCTTTTCCTTGCCCTTGGGTTTCCTGGGCTTGCGCGCGGGCTCGGTTACCTCGACCCAGGGACGCGCAGCCTTGCCCTGGCCCTCGATCCACAACCGCGTGCTCTTCTCGCCGTGCCGATAGCTCACGGCCGAGGCGCTCTCGCCCGCGGCCTGCCAGACCGGGACCCTGTCCTCGGACTTGCTGTCGTGCTTCTTGCCATCGCCGGTATCCCAGGTGAAGTACGCGCCGACGAGCGCGATGACGAGCAGCAGGCCGTGCAGCCACGCTCCGAGCCATCTCATCGCGGCACCCCCTTGCGCCGCCGCCAGCGCAGGTATCCGAGGCCCCCACCGAGAACCAGCGCCGGCACCACGAACACGGTGCCGTAGAACCAGATCAGGTCCTGGTCCCGGGTGTGCTCGAGCGGCTCGTCCGCGCCCGAGCTGACCGTGCCGGTCACGCCCTCGATGTCCGCCAGCCAGCGCACCACGTCCGAGAGCAGGATCCGGTTGCCGATGGTGTTGATCAGCGCCAGATCGCCGAACACGTCGCCGTCGGCGATCGCCACGGCGCGCGCCTGGCGCGGCTTCTCCTCTCCCTCGGCTTGCTCCCCGGGCTTGCGGCTCACAGCGGCCAGCAGGTTGAGCGTGCCCTTCTTCTCCTCTGCCTTGTCGAACTCGAAGTCGCCGTCCAGGTCCTTCCAGGTACCGGCCACGCTGCGCATCGGGAAGCGCACGGTGAGCCCCTTGCGCGCGTCCTTGGGCTTGCCCAGCGCGCCCGCGCCGAGCAGGGTCACGCCGTAGCGGCGGGCCCTGATCAGGCTATGCACGGTCGGGTGCGAGGAGAAGTTGCCCGCGATCAGCAGCGTCCGGTCCGACTTGTTGAAGTGCAGCCGGCGGTGCGCCTTCATGTGGCAGAGCGGTGTGCCCCGGGCCTCGTAGGTCAGACCCAGAGCCTCGAACAGCGGCGTCAGCTCGGCCTCGCTGTCCGGATCGAGGCCGAGCAGCAACCGGCTGCCGTCCCGCCGGGCGTACGCGGCCAGCGCCTCCTCCTCCTCGGGCAGGAAGGGCTGGGTCGGTCCCAGCACCACCACCAGCTCGGCGTCGTCGGGTACGCCGCCGCCCAGACCTTCCTTGAAGCCCAGCGGCTTGAGCTTGAACCCGGCGATGCGCAGGATCCCCTCCAGGCTCTTGCTCCCGCTCACGCCCTCGCCGCCCGAGCCGGCCTCGCCGTGGCCCACGACGCGGTACGCCACCTTGGCCGGCGAGGTCACCTTGGCAAAACGCTCGGCAAAGGTCTGATCCAGATCCTTGAGCGCCTTCCTGGCCGCCTCCTCCTCGGTGCCGACGAGGAAGCTCTCGTGGCGCTCGTCGGTCTCGAGCACCACGGTGCCCTCCTTGCGCACCGCGAACTTGCGCGCCAGATCGGGCTCGAGGTACCGGTCGCGCACCTCGACCTGGAGGTTCGAGCTCGCCCGCTGGAGCGGCGCGAAGTACCCCTGCACCCGCCCGAGCACCTCGTTGGCCCGGGGGAAGAACAGGTGCACCCGCAGATCACCCTCGAGGCGCGCCACCATGCCGCGGGTGGCCTCGCCCGCGATCGCGGTCCGGAAGTAGCTGCGATCGACCTCGATGTCGTGCTCGATGGCGAGCCAGTTGGCCACGAAGAGGAAGGCCGCGGCGCAGGCCAGGCTGACCCCGCCGGCCCCGGCCTGGGACAGCCGCACCGCCTCCACCCGCTCGGCCCGCCGCATCGGGCCGTACGCCGCCTCGAGCAGGATCAGCGGCACCGCGCCGATGGCGAGCACCGCCGGCCACAGCCGCGCCAGCACGGTCTGCAGCGCGCCGCCGGGCGCTCCGCCCAGCGCCTCGAGCACCGTGTCGGTGGACAGGCCGTAGAGCGCGAGCCCACCCAGCGCGACCACCGTGGCCGCGGTCAGCTTGCGCTGGGCCGCGGCGTGACCCTCGGTGGCGCGGATCAGCCCCAGCAGCCGCCCGGCGAGCCCGGCCAGCAGCAGCAGGCCCGCCACCCCGTCGAGCACCAGACGGCTGTCGTCGGTGAGCAGCCGCTCGCCCACGTACAGCGCGATTGCGCCGGCGAGCAGGAGCAGCGAGGGCCAGGGTCCGAGGCCCCGTCGGTTCTCGGTGTTCATGACCACCTCCTCGCGGCGAGCGCCCGCACGCTGAGCAGCAGGAAGAGGTAGGTCACGGAGAGGTAGTACACCACATGGCGCAGGTGAAGCACGCCCTCCTTGAAGGGCCTGAAGTTCAGGTTGTGGATCGCGAGATGCTCGAAGACCGAGGACAGCGGGGGCTCGGTGACGCGAGCGAGCAGCCAGCAGATCAGCAGGCTGACGAAGATCGCCCCGGCGACGATCGCGGCGAGCACCTGGCTCCGGGTCAGCGCAGAGGCGAAGATGCCGATCGCGATGGCCGAGGTGCCGATGAGTAAGACACCGAGGTACCCGATCAGGATGTGGCCGATGGTCACCTTTCCGTTGACCATGATCAGCAGCGGCATGTACACCGTGAGCGCGATCATCCCGCCGAGAAACACGAGGACGGAGAGGAACTTGCCCGCCACGATCTCCCACTCCGAGACCGGCGCGGTGCGCAGCAGCACCATCGTGCCGATCTGACGCTCCTCGGCAAAGAGCCGCATCGAGAGCAGGATCGCCGCGATCACGGCCACGCCGGACGAGAAGTGGAAGAACTGCTGCAGCACGTTGGTGGACAGGTGCGCGCCAGCGCCGAGGGCGAAGGCGTTGAAGAGCAGGCCGTCGATCAGCAGCAGCACGGCCACGATCACGTAGCCCACCGGGCTCTGGAGGTACGCCATCAGCTCCCGGCGGGCAATGGTCAGCACGTTACGCATGGCCACCTCCCGCGCGCTCGTCGCTGGTCAGCTCGATGAACACGCCCTCCAGCTCGTCCCGCTGGAAACCCAGCTTGAGCAGGTCGAGGCCGCCCTGCACCAGGGTCCGCGCCGCCTCGGCCCGTACATCATCGTCGGCCTGCACCGCCAGGATGAACTCCTCGCCCACGCTGGCCACGCGCTCGACAGAGCTCACCCCCGCGATCTTGCCCAGCAGCTCCCTCGCACGCGGCTCGTGGCCGCGCAGGGTGACCATCAACGCGCCGCCGCCGCCGGAGATGCTGGAGGTCAGCTCCGCGGTGGTGCCGCTGGCCACGACCTCGCCGCGCTTGAGCAGGATCAGGCGGTCGCAGGTCTCGCGCACCTCGGGCAGGTGGTGGCTGGACACGATCACCGTGTGGTCGCCGGCGAGAGAGCGGATCAGCTGCCGCATCTCCACGATCTGCACCGGATCCAGTCCGGCGGTGGGCTCGTCGAGGATCACCAGCTGCGGCGCGTGAACGATGGCCTGGGCAATGCCGAGGCGCTTCTGGAACCCGTGTGACAGCTCCCCGGCCAGGCGCCCCGCCACGTCGATCAGACCTGCCCGGCCGATGGCGCCGTCCACGGCGCCGCCCAGCTGGCCCCCGCGCACACCGCGCAGGCGGGCCACGTAGCGCAGGTAGTCGCGCACCGTCATCGCCGGGTACAGCGGCGGATGCTCGGGCAGGAAGCCGACCTGGCGGCCGAGGTGGCGCGGCCGCTCGGCCAGATCCTGGCCGTCGATCAGAATGCGGCCCCCCGAGGGCAGCAGATCACCGGCCAGCATGCGCAGGATCGTGGTCTTGCCGGCACCGTTGAGGCCGAGGAAGCCGATCACCTCGCCGGAGCGGATCTCGAAGCTGGCATCGCGCACGGCCGGCTGCTCACCGAAGTACTTGGTCAGGGTTTGAGCACTGATCACCGTTTCAATCCTCCAAGATCATCCATCAGGAACCATGCGGCCGCGTAATCTATTCCGGGTGGGGCTGCTTTGGCAAGTCCCTGTCGCCATTCTTCTGCCGCTGCAGCAGCTTGAGCGCCACCTGCAGGCGGGCGTTGAGCATCAGATCTCCGGCCACCGCGGGAGTGCTGAGCAGCTTCTCGTACTCGACAACGGCGCGGTCGATCCGTCCCTGGTCGGCCAGCCAGCGAGCAAAGCTCTCGTGCAGCAGCGCCTCCCGGGGCCAGGCCTGCACCAGATCCCGAAACGCCGCCTCGCCCCCGGCTGTGGCCGGCAGCTTCTGCGCCGCGGCCTGGGCCAGCGCCGGGCAGGTCGGGCAGTCGGGCCACTCGCGTCCGAGCGCGGTGTGCTGGGCCACAGCCTCGAGGACCCGTCCCTCGGCCTCGAGCCGGCCGGCCAGCATCCGGCGGAGCTCCCGCCGCCAGCCCGGCCAGGGCATGGGCCGGCCCTTGCCAGACTCGATCAGCGCCTGCAGCTCCTCGATCGAAGCCTTGGCCGCGCCGTTGACCAACCGCTCGGCAAAACCCTCCTCGGCACTGCAAAGCTTGTTGGAAAGACTTGGATTTCCGGGATCGCACTCCACGGCGTCGCGATAGTGACGGACCGCATCGCGATACCGTTTGGCAGCCCACGCCGCGTCGCCGAGCTCGGCCGCTTCCGGGGTGCAGCCGAGGACCAGCAGCGAGAGGAGCACGGCCGCGCACCTCACCTCGATCCGAATGCTCAGCACGACTCGCGCTCCCCTGGATCCATCGCCGCCCCGGGATCGCCCTTTCACGCAGGGCGAAATCCTAGCACAGGTTGACCCGCGACCCGGAAGGCATTATATTGACCTCCGCCGCAACGTTCCGGAGAAACACCCCAGCAGGACGAGATCGAGTAGGGTCAGCATGGACTTCGCCAAGTTCCTCGAAGCCACGGGGCTCCTCGCCGAGAGCGGGCTGGATATCTCGGCCGCCGGACGGCTGGCCGCCCGATTCTCCAAGAGGGACACCGTGCCCGATCTACTGGAGCGACCGCCTCACGGCCTCGCCGACGTACCGACCAGGATCCTCGAGCGGCTGTCCCACGCGTACCAGCTTCACCGCGAGAGGCGTGAGGAGATCCGGCGTCTGGAGCAGACGCGAAAGGCGGCCAAGGCGCGGACGCTTCCCGCCGAGGTGCTCGACGCGCCCACGTACGCACACTCGGTCCGCGCCCTGGAGCGCGTGGCCAAGTCCGCCGAGGCGGCCGAGCACGAGAGCCGGGCGGCGCAGATCGAGGCGCTCAAGGCCGGCGTGGAGCTCTGGGACCGCTGCTTTGCCATCGCCTGGCGCGACGGCTTCGTCGTCTCCGCTGCCGCGGACTCGGAGCACCCGGAGCTGGCCGAGTACGAGGAGCACCTGCGGCAGCGCTCCGAGCCGGCCAACCTGCCGGCCTACCGCTGGCTCGCCCTGCGCCGCGGCGAGCGGGCCGGCGTGCTCAACCTGGAACTCGAGGTGGGCATCGATCCCTTTGCCGGCCAGGTCCAGGCCCTGTCGAGCCGCCTGGGTGCGCTGCTCGAGGAACGAACCGCGGTGTCGCTGGTCCAGGAGCTGGTCACCAGCACCCTGCAGCAGGAGATCTTCCGCGCCCTCGACCAGGAAGCCGAGGTGGGCGCGATCTGGGCTGCGGCCGCGACGTACGGCGATCTGCTGCGCAGCGAGCCGCTCAAGCTGGATCAGATCCACGCCCTGCACCTGCCGGCCGCAGACAAGCCGGCCGGGCTGGCCGTGCTCGACCACAGGGGCAACCTGACCCGCGGCCTGTCCCTGCAGGCCGAGGAGGGCTGGCTCGAGAAGCTGGCCGAGCAGCTGGAGCAGGACTCGGCCCAGGCCCTGGTGGTCCCGGCGCAGACACCGGATACCGAGCGGCTGGCGCAGGTGCGGCGGCGGTTCGGAGATCGGATGGCGCTCAAGCCGATAGGGACGGCGGGCCTCTCCGAGGCGCTCGAGGGCCTCGCCGGCGCCGAGGGCCAGGCGCGCGAGGTGGCCTCGGCCCTGGTCCTGGGCCTGAGGGCCCAGTCTCCCTTCGAGGAGTGGAGCCGCATCGACCCGGTCTCGCTCGGCCTGGCCGAGTACCAGGCCGACCTGGACGCGGAACGCCTGCGACGCTTCCTGATGGACGTACGCAAGATCGTCAAGCTGCGCCCCGACGAGGAGACCGCGCCACCGCTCGGCGCCCTGACCAGCAGCTTCAACCCCCTGGTCAAGGATCTGTCCGACCTCAAGCCCGGCATGCCGGTCCCGGGGGTGATCACCAACATCACCTCCTTCGGCGCCTTCGTGAACATCGGGCTGAGCCAGGAGGGGATGATCCACATCTCTGAGCTGGCCGATCACTTCGTCAAGGATCCGCACGAGGTGGTGCGGGTGGGCCAGCTGGTGCAGGCCAAGGTGCTCGCCGTGGACGAGGCGCGTCAGCGGATCAGCTTGAGCCTGCGCAAGGGAGAGCGCACCGCAGCCGGGCGCGGCCCCGCTGCCGGGGGAGGACGCGGCGGAGGGACCGGCGACCGAAGCCAGGCGCTGCAGGACCTGGAAAAGCTGTTCAAGAAGTAGGATTCATCGTCTCGAGGAAAATCGATCAGGAGGATCAGCCGTGGCCAACACCAAGAACCTGTCGCGCGAGGACCGTAAGCAGGCCAAGCGAGGGGCACGCAAGTCGTTGCGCGAGGCCTACAACAAGCTCACGCCAAAGGAGATCAAGCGCTACCGCGCCTCGGAGAAGAAGGGCCTCAAGGCCTTTCTCGCCGCCGAGCAGGCGGAGGGCGAGTAGCTCTGCCTAGGCGAGACGGAAGGTCGCCACGAAGGACGGTGCGGCCGAGAGCCGGAAATGGGTGATCGACTCGGAGATCACCTCGCCGGTCTGGAGGTCGGTCACCGTGCCGTAGCAGGTGGTATGGGTCCGGTGCAGGTTCCACGGTCTGATATCCCGCTTCTCGCCCACGTACCGGTATCGCGTTCCGTCAACCTCGAAGTCGAAGGTGTAGCGGATCTTGGCTCCGCTGAAGTAGAGCAGCTCGAGGCTGCCCTCGCAGGGCGCGTCCTGGCACAGGCCGCCGATGGTGACCGTCCCGAAGAGGAAGGCGGTGAGGAACTCGGGTTCCATCGGGTTGACGAACTTTCCCAGGTGCTTGGCCCCCCAGGTCACCCTGAAGACGAAGGGCTGCTCGCCGGCGCGATCTCGGTCCACCACGAAGTGATGACTGCCGTCCATCACCTCGTCGATCAGGAAACCGACCCGGCCCTCGCCGAGCATGGCTTTCAGGGCTTCGATACGACCCATGATGACCTCCGCGGATGCGCCGGATCCTACACCGGAGCGCGGGGAAGGCAAGGGTAAATGCGATGATGGAGAGCAAGCTGCACCATGTGGACAACGGGGCCGGCTGGAGGCTGGGGCTGTCCCAGGCCTGGGATCCGATGACCCTCGATCCGGCGCGGCGGCCGGTGGCGATCATCCCGGGATACGGGATGAACGGGTTCATCTTCGGGTACCACCCCCGCGGGCGCTCGATGGTCGAGGCGCTGGCGGCCCAGGGCTTCGAGGTGTGGGTGGTCAACCTGCGCAACCAGGAGCCCTCGGTCTCGACCGGCGGCGGCCGGGAGTACTCGCTGCGGGACGTGTCGGTGACCGACCTCGGCGTGGCCGTCCGCACGATCCTCGAGCAGACCCGCACCGACACCGACCGGGTCGACCTGATCGGCGCCTCGCTCGGCGGCACGATGGCGTACGTGTACCTGGTCCTGGAGCCGGACCACCACGTCGGCTCGCTGGTCTCGATCGGCGGACCGCTGCGCTGGGAGCGGGTCCACCCGGTGCTGCGCTTCAGCTTCGGCTGCGAGTGCATCGCTCGCCTGCTGCCGACCCGCGGGACGCGGCGGCTGGCCGGGCTGGCCCTGCCGCTGATGTCACGGGCGCCCTGGCTGCTGTCGATCTACCTGCACCCCGAGCTGGTCGACCTCTCGGCCGCAGACCAGCTCGTGCGCACGGTGGAGGATCCGAACAAGACGCTCAACCTGGAGATCTCGAGGTGGATCCGCGAACGCGACCTGGTGATCGACGGCACCAACATCACCGAGGGCTTCCGCAGCGTGACCTGCCCGCTGCTCTGCGTGATCGCCAACGCCGACGGCATCGTGCCGCCCGAGACCGCGGCCTCGGCGCTGCGCGTCTCGGGCTCCGGCGTGCGCGACGCGCTCGACGTGGGCACCGTGGACATGCGCTACGCCCACGCCGATCTGTTCATCGGCAACGACTCGGAGCGGGATGTGTTCGTGCCTATCGGGACGTGGCTCAGCGAGCAGAGATGAGGCCTAGAACTCCAGCCGCAGCGACACACCGCCGCCGTCGGGCGCCAGCATAGGCGCTACCGCGGTCTTGGTCGCGGCCTCGTCCTCACCGCCCCAGTCGGTGAAGATCGCCACGATGCCCGCGGTCAACCCGGCCGCGCCAGCAGCCACGGCGAAGCCGATGTACATCCGCTCCAGCATCACCATCCGGTCCCGGTGCTCGCGGATCTCGTGTTCGGATGCGCCCTTGCTCGACTTGTCGTCGTACGTCGCCTCCTCCTGGCGGTACCAGACGCGCATCCCGCCCGAGGCCAGGGCCGCGACAACGCCAGCGCTCGCCGCGGTCCAGAACACCGCGTTGTTGATGCCTGGGTCCTCGCGGACCACGGTCGGCGGCGGTGTCGGCGGCGGGTTCACGTCGATCACCTCGTCGCCGGTCTCGGGAGAAGGCTTCGGCTTCGTGGGGTACGCCCAGGATGGCAGCTCGGGCTCCGGCTCGGCCGGCTTCGGCGCGGGCTCGGCCGGCTTCGGCGCGGGCTCGGCCGGCTTCGGCGTCGGCGCCGCGGCGACCGGTGTCGTCGCAGGCTCCACCGACGCCGGCTTGGTCGTGCCCGGCTCGACGAAAACGAACCGGTTCTTCTTCTTCTTCTTACCCTTGGTCACCCGCACGGCCAGGCCGCTGCCCGCGGCCGTATCGGTGGTCACCACGTAGATGTGGTCGCCCTCCCCCGCATCGATCTGGAACGTGGCCCGCAGGGTCAGGCCCAGCTTCCGATCGAAGGGCCGGGGCGCCTTCTTGCCCGTCTTCAGGTCGAGCGCGACACGCGACACCTTGCCGTCGTCACGCGCCACGATCAGCGAGGTCGCCGGCGGGAGCGCCTCACCACGGACCAGCACCCGGCAGACCCGCACGTTGATCCGCACCGGTCCGGTGGCGCGAATCGTCAGGTTCTCTCCCGGCTTGAGATGCATGTAGTCGACACGCTTGCCCTTTCGCTCCGCGGCCAGCTTGCGTCCAGGGAACTCGACCCGTACCTTGCCGCCGGCGGCCCACGCCGCCCCGGCCAGCATGGTGACGATCAGAACCACCAATACCGCGATCCTGCTCATGGTCTCGTGCATCACTCTCCCATGACCTCGGCTCGTACCCCAGTGGCAAGAAGCCTAGAACACTGCCGCGCCGACCGTCAACCCTCGCCTCGAGGTTTGCGGGCATCCGCCGCCACCGCGGCGATCCGTGCGAACTCCTCGATCGACAGCGTCTCGCCGCGCCGGCCGTGGTCCACGCCCGCTGCCCGCAGCAGCTCGATCCAGCTCGTCGCGTCAGGGAGCAGGGTCGAGTCCGCGGCCAGCGCGCGCCGCAGGGTCTTGCGTCGCTGGGCAAAGGCTGCCCTGACCAGCTGCCTGAACAGCGCCTCGTCCGGGACCTCGGCCGCCGGCGCGGGGAAGGGGGTCAATCGCAGCACGCCCGAGGCGACCCGGGGCCGCGGGGTGTACGCGCCGGGACCGATGTGGAACAGGGAGGACCGCTCGAAGCGCAGCGCCAGGAGCACGGTCAGCAGCCCCGACTCCCGTGAGCCGACGGAGGCGCAGAGCCGATCGGCCACCTCCCGCTGCACGCCGAGCACGGCCCGCGCCAGGCTCTCCCACTCGTCGAGCAGGCGGAACAGGATCGGGCTGGTGATCTGGTACGGCAGGTTGCCGACGACCACGACCGGCCGGCCGTGGCGACGGGTGAAGTCGGCCAGGTCGAGGGTCGCGGCGTTGGCCGCCAGCACCTCCACCTGCGGGCGATCCTCGAACTCGGCCTCGAGCACCCGCACCAGGTCGCGGTCGCGCTCGACGGCCACGACCCGGCCGCCGCGCTCGGCGAGGCGGGCAGTCAGGTGCCCCAGGCCTGCGCCGAGCTCGACCACGATGTCCTCCGGGTCGAGCTCCGCGGCGGCGGCGAAGCGTTCTGCAATACCCGGATCGGCGAGAAAATTCTGGCCCCAGGAGCGCTTGGCCGACAGGCCGTGACGCTCGAGCAGCACCCTGGGCGAGGGGTAGTCGCTCACAGCGGCACCCGGGCCGAGGCCTCGGCGTCTGCTCCGGCCCACTCTCCGCTGACCAGCTTGCGCTCGCCCGCCACCGCGATCATCGCCGCGTTGTCGGTGCACAGCTCGACGGGCGGCAGGATCACCTCGCACCCCGCATCCCACAGCCGGTCCCGCGCCGCCTGCCGCAGTCGCTGGTTCGCGGCCACGCCGCCAGCCAGCACCAGGGCGCGATGGCCGGTCTGCTCCAACGCCAGCAGGGCCTTGGTCAGCAAGGCGTCGACCACCGCCTCCTGGAACGAAGCGGCGAGGTCCTGCAGCGCCGCCGAGCCATCGGCCGGGCGGCCGCGCTCCTCGAGCTGCCGGCGAAAGGCGGTCTTCAGGCCGGAGAAGCTGTAGTCGAGCGTGTCAGGAGCGGGCAGCGCGCGCGGAAACCGGACCGCTCCTGGGTCGCCGTTCCCGGCCAGCTCAGCGATCTGCCTGCCCCCCGGGTACCCCAAACCCAGCATCTTGGCCGCCTTGTCAAAGGCCTCGCCCGCGGCGTCGTCCCGCGTGGCGCCGAGCAGCGAGTACACTCCGGGGCGGTGCACCTCGAACAGCGAGCTATGCCCCCCCGAGACCACCAGGCCGACGTGGGGATGGGGCAAGACAAGCTCCGGGCCGAGCTGCGCCGCCGACAGGTGGCCGTCGAGGTGGTGGACCGCGGCCAGCGGCAGCGATCGGGCGCGGGCCAGGGCCTTGGCGAACTCGAGGCCCACGAGCAGGGAGCCGATCAGGCCCGGCCCCTGGGTGGCGGCCACGCCCTCGAGTCCGTCGAGGTCGAGGTCGGCTCGCTCCAGGGCCTCGCGGACCACTGGGAGCACGTTGGCCACGTGGTTGCGCGAGGCGAGCTCGGGCACCACGCCGCCGAACTCCGCGTGCACCGCGTCCTGGGATCGTACCACGCTGGAGAGGATCTCCCGCCCGTCGCGGACCACTGCGGCGGCCGTGTCGTCGCAGCTGGTCTCGATGCCGAGGACGATCACGTAGCGCAGTCTCCTCCCGTGCACGTGCACGGAGACTACTACAGCGAGTACCTCGAGGACTACTGCATTTCCGACAGGATCGACCTAACGTCATCGGCGAACTTGCCATTGGGCTTGAGCGCCAGGTAGCGCTCGTACGACCGCTTGGCCTCGGTCTCCTTGCCCAGCGTCTGGTACACCGTTCCTAAATTGAGGTGCAGCCCGGCGTTGCGCGGGGCAATGCGCAGGCCCTTGCGCAGGTACTTCAATGCCTCCTCGTTGCGATCGAGCTCGTTGTAGATGTTGCCCAGCTCGCGGTACGCCTTGACGCCGCGGGGAAAGATCTCGATCGCCTGCTTGTACTCCTTGACCGCCGCCTTGAGCTTGCCCTTGTTGTACAGGCCCGAAGCGCTCCTGACGTGCTCGCGGTAGACCTCCAGCGGCGCCGGAGGCTGGGGCTGCAGATCGTTCGGGGCGATCGGCGCCAGCGGTGGCGTGGGCACGGCCTCGGGGATCTCGGCGCCGCCTGCGGTGCTGTCGTCCGGCGAAGCCGACGGGCTCTCCGGGCCGGGCTCGGGCCTGCCGCCGGCCGTATCCGTGTCGGGGACCTCGACGATGCGCGGCGGCTCACCGACCACGGGTCGCCCGCTGTTGACCGCGCTCACGCCGGCCCGGCCGATGTCGGCCGATCCGGGCTTGTCTCCCGGGCGCACGGCGAGGAAGTAGACCACCACCGCCACGGCGGCAAAGCCGAGCACCAGCAGCCACCGTCCGCCCTTTTCCGGGCTCCGGCGGGCCACGCTGATCTCGCGGCTGGGGCGCCGCACGCCGGGCAGCCCGTTGAGCGCGCTCGGGCGCTCCGGCTCGGCGGCCGGCTCCGCTGCCGGCGCCTCCGGCTCGGCGGCGGCCTCGGGCTCGGCGGCGGCCCCTGGCTCGGCGGCCGTCTCTGGCTCGGGAGCCGCTACCGACCCTGCCTCGGGCGGGGCTTCGGCAGCCGCGGGCGGAGCTTCGGTGGGCGCAGCCTCGGTAGCGTCGGCCGCCGCTGCGGCGGCGGCGGCTCCGGCCGGCTCTGCGGCGGGCTGCTCCGGGGCCGGCGTCGGCGCCTCGGCGCCGTCCAGCGGTCGCAGGAAGGCCTCGAAGTAAAGCTTGCCCAGAATACTCAGCGCCGAGATCTCGTCCAGATCCGAGTCGTCCACAACCTGGGCCAGGCTGCGCTTGCCGTCGATCAGACCGAGCACCTCACGCACCTCGGGCGGCAGCACGTCTTCGTGCTGGACCTCACGCTCGCCGTCCTTCTCGAAGACGTTGCTCAGCGGCGGCAGCTCGCCGGTGAGCCGCTCCCACTCGTCCACCCGGCGCATGCCCTCCATCAGCAGGCCCTGGCTCGAGAGCCCGATGCGCTCCTCCCGGTCCACGTCCTGGAAGGTGATCGAGAAGCTGCCCTTGGAGAGCATCAACATGCGGTACACGGCGCGCTCACCGCCGTAACGGCCGAACTCTCCGTCGACCACCTTGCCGTCGCGGAAGAAGATCAGGCCCGCGCCCTTGTCGCTCTCGATTGTGATCACGCCGGACTTGCGGCCGATCTCCACCGTCTGGATCAGATCGACCAGCGCCATCTCGGACAGCTCGCCCGAGAACTGGGCCTTGCCCTCCCGCCGCTCGATCTGCTCCTTGTCCCGCTTCTCGAGCAGCAGCTTGACCCGGGTCAGGATCTCCTTCACGTAGATCGGCTTGGTCAGGTAGTCCTCGACCCCCATCTCGAGGCCGCGAACCTTGTCCTGGAGCGTCTTCTGCCAGGTGAGGAAGATGAACGGGATCATGGCCGTGGCCTTGTCGGCCTTGAGCCGCGAGCAGAACTCGAAGCCGTCCATCTCGGGCATCTTGGTGTCTGAGATGATCAGGTCCGGCAAGCCAGCGGCGATCTTTTCCTGGGCGTCCACGCCGTTCACCGCGGTGGTGACCGTGTAGCCCTCCTTGCGCAGACTGACCTCGAGAATCCGCTGGCTCTTGATGTCGTTATCGACGACCAGAATTCTAGGCTTCGCCACGCTGACCCCCCGGGGTGGCATGCGCCCTCGTGAGCGCCGCCGCCTCCCCATCGTAGGCCGACGACAAGTCAAACATTAGTTAATTACCACGGCCTAGCCGGGTTGGGCAAGTTCCAACCAGGGGGGGGATCAGCGCGCCTTGTTCCTCGGCGCGAGGGCCTTGGGTGCGCCCAGCTTGAGCGGCTTGCCCCGAATCGGCTTCGGGCTAGGCCGGAACGGCACCAGATCCCCCTTTCCCGGCGCCTTGCGGGGCAGCGGCTTGAGCGCGCCGCTGGCCTTGAGCGTCTTGACCTGCTTTTCGATCCCGGGATCGCCGGCGATCTTCGGCTCCACCGGCAGCAGCGTGCTGCGGAAGAAGGCCTGGGCCTCGACGGGACGCTTGAGCCCTTCGAGCTTCGTCTGCTTGTCCGCGATCTGCTTCTGCGTACGCTCCAGCGAGCGCTCCATCGCGGCGATGCGGGACGAGCGCCGCTTCTCGTCATCATTGGGCCGCAGCGGTTTGGTCTTGATCTGCTCCATGCGCTGCCGGGTCCGCTCCAGGCTGCGCTGGTGCCCAGCGATCTCAGTGATCAGCTGATCCCGCTCCCCGCCGTCCACGAAGCTCAGCGCATCCGGGCCGGAACCCGCGGGATAGAGCTCGAGCCGGCCGAGGTACTTGCCGCGGGAACCGGAGGACAGCATCCAGGCCGCGGTGGCCGGAGCCCGGGCTCCCAGCATCCTCGGCCGACGGGTCATCCGCCCGCTGTGGCCGCCGAGCACGAAGCGGATCTCGGGCACCGCCTTCACCACCGCGTCGTCCTCGCCCGGACCGAGATGCGAGAGCAGGACGAGCAGCTGCGCGCCCTCGCCCTTGAGCCGCTCGGCCTCGGCGCGTGCCGCGGCCACGGGATCGGCGACGGTCAGCCCCATCTGCTTGAGCCGATCCTCGGGATAGCCGGTCTTCTGACCCGTCAGACCGATCACGCCGATCGACAGATCGCCGATCTTCTGCACCAGCGATCCCTTGAACAGGGGCTCGCCTCCGGGACCGGTCAGGTTCGCCGCGAGGAAGGGGAACTTGGCCTGCTCGGCCAGGCTCTTCAGCCCGTCCAGCCCGAGCGCGAGGTCACGCTCGCCCGGGGTGTACGCGTGCAGGCCCATCCGGTTGTACGCATCGACCAGCAGCTCGGCGCGGGCCCGCAGACCCTCGGGCGAGACCCGCGGCTCGATGCGGGATGCAAAGGCGTCTCCTGCCTCCAGGATCAGCACCGGCTCCTTGGCCGCGCGCTCCCGGATCATGCTCACTCGCCGGGCAAGACCGCCCAGCTGGTGTGACTTTCACCCGCACTCCAGGAGCTCACCCCAGACATTGGCCGAGTAGAACACCGTCACTCGCGGCCGGTCGAACTTCTCCTCCTGCATCTCGACGACCTTGGTCGCCGCCCGCTTGACGGCCGGATCCGCCTGGGACCTGCTGCCCTTGGGTGCGTCGCAGCCAAACCCCGCAGCCAGGGCCAGCCCGAGTGCCAGGCCGACGCCCAAGACTCGCAATCTCATTTCTTACCACCCTTCCCTTTGCCTCGACTCCTGGAGCTGCGCTTCTTCGGCCGCCGCTTCTTCTTCTTCTTCTTGCCCTCTAGCTCACCGAGCTTCTCCTTGGCCTTGGGCGCGATACCCGACCGCGGGAAGCGGCGCAGCAGCTCCTTGAGGAAGACCTGCGCCTCCTTCTTGAGACCCAGCGAGGCGAAACTGTAGCCCAGCTTGAGCAGCGCGTCGTCGACCTTGTCGCTCTTCTCGTACTTCTCGCGGACCTTCTGGAACTCGAGGATCGCCCGGCGGTAGTCTCCGTCGTGGTAGTAGCTCTCGCCGAGCCAGTACTGGGCGTTGCCGCCGAGCTCGCCTCCCGCGTGCTTCTCGAGAAAGGCGATCAGACGCTCGCGGGCCAGCGCGGTGTCGCCCAGGGTCAGCAGGCCCACGCCCTGCTCGTACGCCTCCTTGGGCGTCTTTGGCTCCGGGATCTTCACCGCGGTCTTGCTCGCGAACTCGGCATCGAGCTTCTCCTGCAGCTCCTTGAGCGTCTGCACCGTGTCAGCCAGCGCCTTGATCTGCGCCTCCACGTCTGTCAGCCGCGTCCCGCTGCCCACCTGGGTGTCGGCGCAGTTCTTGGTCGCCTGCTCGCGCTTGAAGCTCTCCTCCTCCAGCCGGCCGTACAGCTTCTGGATCGCCTGCCGCATGTCGGCCAGGGTCACGCCCACGTCGGCCTTGTGCACCGAGTCCTGCTTCTCCTTCTGCTTCAGCTCCTTGAACACCTCGCCGATGGCCTTGCGCAGATTCTTCTTGGCCGAGGCCTGCTCCTGGCGGTACTGGTCGAGCTGGGCCTGCTGGCTCTTCAGCTTGGCCGCCAGGCGCTTGCCCTCCTCCTTGGTCATCAGGCAGCCGCCGAGCAGCGGCAAGACAAGTAGAACGCAGATCAGATTGACGGGGCGGAGCGGACGCACGTGAGCTTACTGCTTGACCAGCTCGCCGCGGCGGTTGCGGGACCAGGAGCCCTCGCTGTGCCCGGAATCGGCAGGCCGATCCTCGCCGTACGAGATGATCTCCAGCCGCGAGGTGTCGATGCCCATGTCGCGCAGGAAGTCGCGCACCGCGCGGGCGCGGTTCTCGCCGAGCGCCAGGTTGTACTCCTCGGTGCCCCGCTCGTCGCAGTGGCCCTCGATGCGAATGCGGTAATCAGGGCGGCTCTTGAGGCAGTCGTAGTTGGCCTGCAAGACGCTGCGCATGTCCGAGCGAACCGAGTGGTCGTCGAAGTCGAAGTACACCGTATCCAGCGAGCACTCGGGCCGCGGCACGCACTTCCCGTCCTCGCAGGCGTACCCGGCCTGGCAGTCGGCGTCGGTCACGCACTCGACCTTCTTGGCCACCAGCTGCACGCAGTTGCCGCCCTGGCACTCCTTGCCCTCGGGACAGTCGTCGTTGCTGGTGCACTCCGGCGGCGGCGGCGGCGGCGCCTTGTCCACGCACTTGCCGCCCTCGCAGCCCTTGCCCTCGGGGCAGTCCGCGTCGGTGGTGCACTCGGGCGGCGGCGGCTTGGGATCGTCCGGGCAGCCGCTGACGAGGAAGCCGAGCAGCAGTGCCCCTGCCATGTACATTGCGAGCGAGATGGTCGTAGGTGCAGTCCCCCTGGTCCCACGCTTCATGCCTGAAATCCTCCACATGCGGCCCATGGCTCCGCAAGCAACTTCTTTCAATAACAGGCAGATCGTCGTTATTTTGCAATCTTGGACATTGACGATCCGCTCCCTGCTGACGCTAACCACTAGTCGAATCCGTCACGGATGTCAACGGTTTTCGGGTTGTTCTTATTCTGTGACGGTTTCCTGGCTTGCCCGACGTGCCAAGCTGGGATATGAAGTCCCGGGCCGAGGCCGGCTGGAGCCATTGAGCCAGGCGCACCGGACCCGCTAACGACGACCGCGGAAGGCCAATGCGACTCATCTTCTTCGACCTCTCGCTGGCCCGCCGCGTCCTCACCATCTCGGCGCCCGTGGTCGTGGGTATGCTGACCCAGACGATGATCAACATCGCCGACACGGTGATGGTCGGCTTCCTCGATCCCGAGATCTCGGTGCCGGGCCAGGCCGCGCTCAACTTGAGCCTGATCATCCTCTGGGCCGTGGGCGGCTTCCTCTCCTCGGTGCAGGTCGGCACCCAGGCGATCACCGCGCGACGGCTGGGCGCGGACAGGCCGCTCGAGTCGGGCCAGGCGCTGACCAACTCGCTGGCGATCTCGGTCAGCACCGGGCTCGCCTTCACCTTGCTCGGCGTGCTGCTGGTGAGCTGGTTCTTCCCGGCGGTGCTCTCGGTGCTGGGCAAGGCCGACGCCAAGGTGGTCGAGATCGGCGTGCCCTACGCGCGCTGGCGCATGTTCAACATCTTCTCGATGGTGGTCACCGTCAGCTTCAAGGCCTTCTTCGACGGCCTGGGCAAGACCTATATCCACATGACCGCGGCGATGGTGATGAACTTCCTCAACCTGCTGCTCAACTGGCTGCTGATCTTCGGCATCTGGATCTTTCCGCGGATGGAGGTCGAGGGTGCGGGCCTGGCCTCCACCATTGCCAGCTACCTGGGCCTGGTGATCATCTTCGGCTGGACCTTCTTCGCGGAGTACCGTAAGAGGTTCCGCTTCTACCGGCTGGTCAACCTGTCCAAGGCCGTGATCGGCAAGATCATTCGCCTGTCGGTCCCCTCGGGCCTGGCCACGGTGGCGGTGATGAGCGGGATCTACGCGGTGCTGCTGGTGGTGCTCGAGGTGGACCACCAGGCGATCGCCGCCGGCTCGGCCGAGGTGGGCCAGACCTTCAACTCGGCGGCGACCAAGATCATCTTCGACATCCTATCGATCTCCTTCATGTCGTCGATCGCCTTCGGCATGGGCACGGCCACGCTGGTGGGCCAGAGCATGGGCGCGAAGAAGTTCGACCTCGCCGCGAACTACGGCTGGGAATCGGTCAAGCTGTGGGGCACCTTCTTCGGCCTGGTGGGCATCGTCACGATCATCTTCCCCGACTTCTTCGTCTCGCTGTTCACCCGCAGCGAAGGCGTGATCGAGGCGGCGCGCACGCCGATGCGCATGGCCGCGTCCGTGGAGTTCCTCATCGCCACGGCCCTGATCCTGGCCCAGGCGCTGTTCGCCGCCGGCCTGGCCCGCTACGTGATGATCGTCGAGGTGAGCCTGCACTTCGGCCTGCTGGTGCCTGGCTCCTTCGTCTTCGGGCTGGCCTGCGGTTGGGGCATCGAGGGCGTGTTCTTCGCCGCGATGCTCTACGTGTTCCTGCTGGCCATGATCCTCTCCTGGAAGTGGAAGCAGGGAAGCTGGAAGTACGTGCAGATCTAGGCTAGTCTCTCCGGGATGACACTCGAGCTCCGACCGAAGAACATTCGCTCGCCCTGGCTGCGCTGGGGGTTGCGCCTGGTCTACCTGGGACTGGCCGGCGGCGCGCTCTGCGTGCTGTTCCTGGTGGGCGCCCTGCTCTACTACTCGCGCGGCCTGCCCGACGTGGAGCAGCTGCGCAGCTACTCGGCCCCCGAGGCCACCCGCGTGCTCGGCCGCGACGGCAAGCTGGCGGCCGAGTTCTTCCGCGAGCGGCGCACCGACGTGCCGATCGCAGAGGTCAGCCAGCCGATGCGCGAGGCGATCCTCGCGGCCGAGGACGCGGACTTCTACGAGCACGAGGGCCTGGACTACTGGGGCATCCTGCGCGCGGCGCTGAAGAACTTCCGCCCGGGCAGCCGCAAGCAGGGCGCGAGCACGATCACCCAGCAGCTGGTGAAGAACGTGCTGCTCTCGCCGGAGCAAACGTACTCGCGCAAGCTCAAGGAGTGGATCCTGGCGAGGAGACTGGAGCAGGAGCTGACCAAGGACGAGATCTTCGAGCTCTATCTCAATCAGATCTACTTCGGCCACGGCCGGTACGGCGTGGCCGAGGCCGCGCGGTTCCTCTTCGGTGTCAAGCCCTCGGCGATCACGCTCGAGCAGGCCGCGGTGCTGGCCGCGCTGCCCAAGAACCCGGCCGGGTACTCGCCGGTGCGCCACCGCGACCGCTGCGCCAAGCGCTGGCGCTGGATCCTCGACCAGATGGTGGACAAGGGCTTCATCGAGCCGGCGGCGCGTGAGGCGGCGCGCTTCCCGGACCTGGCGGCCTCGGCCTTCGAGGACACGGTGGGCGATCCCACGGGGTACTACGCCGAGCACGTGCGCCGCTTCATCGCCGAGAAGTACGGCGACGACAAGGTGCTCGAGGACGGCCTGCGCGTGCGCTGCGCCATGGATCTGAAGCTGCAGGCCGCGGCCGGCGAGGCCGTGCGCACCGGGCTGGAGCAGGTCGACCGGCGCACCGGGTATCGCGGCCCGTGGATCCGCGGCCAGCGCTCGGCCGCAGACCTGCAGCAAGCCCTGACCGCGGCGCTGGGCGAGCGGCCCGAGGGCCTCGGCCTGACCCTGGAGGGCCTGCCCCCGCCCGAGCGCGGCACAGAGCTGGCCGCCCTGCTCGGGGCGGCGCGACCGCTGCGGCTAGAGCCGGGCACGACCTACCTCGCCGTGGTCGCCGCGATCGACGCCAAGGCCGGCAAGCACCGGCACCGCAAGGGCAAGGCCGTGCTCGATCTGGGCGGCGGCCGGGCCGAGCTGCACCACGCGGGGCTGGCCTGGGCGCGCAAGAAGCGCGGCGCCCGGCGACCTACCAACGTCTCGCAGGTCGTGCAGGTCGGCGACCTGATCGAGGCGCGGCTGACCGCCGTGCCCGCGGACGGCAACCCGGGCACGGCCGAGCTGTACCAGCGGCCGATCGTGCAGGGCGCGCTGGTGGCGATCGACCCGGCCACGCGCGAGGTGGTGGCCATGGTCGGCGGGTACGACTTCGGCCAGAGCCCCTTCATCCGCGCGGTGCAGGCCAGGCGCCAGCCCGGCTCCTCGATCAAGCCGCTGGTGTACGGCTCGGCCATGGCGCTGAAGAACTACTCGCCGGCCACGATCGTGGACGACTCGCCCGAGGTGTACAAGAACGCGCTGCGCGGCAGCTCCTGGCGGCCGAAGAACTTCGACGGCAACTTCCGCGGCCCGCTCCGTCTGCGCACGGCCCTGACCCACTCGGTGAACATGGTCTCGATCAAGATCTTGCGCGACGTGGGCGTCAAGCCCTTCCACGAGTTCGCGCGCAAGATGGGGATCGAGACCGAGCTGCCGGGCAACCTCTCGCTGGCCCTGGGCTCGGCCGATCTGACCCCGCTGGAGCTGACCAACGCGTACACCTCGATCGCGGCCGGCGGCAGGGCGCAGGCGCCGCTGCTGGTCAAGGAGGTCGAGGACCGCGAGGGCAACACGCTATGGAAGCCCGAGCGGCTAGCGCCGCGCCAGGCGATGAAGCCGGCCACCGCGTACGTGCTGGCCTCGATGATGGGCTCCGTGATCGCGGAGGGCACGGGCAAGCGGGCAAGGGCCCTGGGCCGGCCGGCCGCGGGCAAGACCGGCACGAGCAACAGGGCGCGCAACACCTGGTTCGTGGGCTTCACGCCGGATCTGGTCTGCGGGGTGTGGGTCGGCCGCGACGACAACAAGCCGCTGTGGGGCGAGGCCGGAGGCTCTGCGGCGTGTCCGATCTGGACCGCCTTCATGCAGCGAGCGCACCAGGGCAAGCCGATCCGCGCCTTCGGTCAGCCACCCGGCGTGACCGTGATGCGCATCGATCCGGCGAGCGGCCTGCTGCCGCGGCCGGGGCAGACCGATACCCTGGAGGAGGTCTTTGCCGAGGGCACCGAGCCCACGCAGACCGCGCCCGAGGACGGCGGCGCCGCGCCGCTGGCCCCGCCCGAGGACAGCTCGCTCAAGTTCCTGATGCAGGACAAGGACAAGGATATTCGGGATTGAGTAGACCCCGTGACAGCCTGCTGGAGGCCAGAAGATGAACGATCCCCTGTTCGAACCGATCACCCTCGACGACCTCGAGCTGAAGAACCGGATCTACATGCCGGCGATGCACCTCAACATGACCATGGACTTCACCGTGACCGAGCGGATGGTCGAGTTCTACGCCGAGCGGGCCCGCGGCGGCGCGGGCATGATCTGCGCCGGCTTCGCCACCGTCGACGAGTACTCGGGCGGCATCTCCAACATCGGCGCCCACGACGACAGCTTCGTCGAGGGCCTCGCCGCGCTGGCCGCCGCGATCCGCGCCAACGGCGCCCGGGCCGCGCTGCAGCTCAACCACGCCGGCCGCTACAACCACAGCTTCATGCTCGGCGGCAAGGAGCCGCGCGCGCCCTCGCCGATCGCTTCGCGGCTGACGCGTGAGACGCCGCACGAGATGACCGTGGAGGAGGTCCGCGAGACCATCGCGGCATTCGGCAAGGCGGCGAAGCGCGTTCAGCGGGCCGCCTTCGACGCGGTGGAGATCCTCTCGGGCACGGGGTACCTCATCAGCGAGTTCCTCTCCCCGCTGACCAACCAGCGCACCGACGAGTACGGCGGCAGCTTCGAGAAGCGGATGCGCTTCGGCCTCGAGGTGGCCGAGGAGGTGCGCCGGGCCACGGGCAACGACTTTCCGGTGATCTTCCGCATCAACGGCAACGAGTTCATGCCCGGCGGGCTGCGCCGGGCACAGCTGCAGGACTACGCCGCGCGCCTGGCCGGGAAGGGCGTGTGCGCGCTTTGCGTCAACGTGGGCTGGCACGAGGCGCGGGTGCCGCAGATCGTGGCCGAGGTGCCACGCGGCGCCTTCGCGTACCTGGCGCGCGGGATCAAGCACGCCGCGGGGGTGCCCGTGATCGCCAGCCATCGCATCAACGACCCCTCGATCGCACGCGAGCTGATCGGCGACGGCTCCTGCGACATGGTGGCCATCGGCCGGGGCCTGATCGCGGATCCGTACTTCCCGGAGAAGGCAAAGCAAAGCCGCGAGAGGGAGATCGTGCACTGCGTGGGCTGCGCCCAGGGCTGCTTCGATCACCTGTTCGAGCTCAAGGCCGTGGAGTGCCTGTGCAATCCCCGGGCCGGCCACGAGACCGAGCTGCGGATCGAGCCGGCCGCGACACGCAAGAAGGTGCTGGTGATCGGCGGCGGGCCGGCCGGGATGAGCGCGGCCATTGGCGCATCGGAGCGGGCGCACGACGTCACGCTGTACGAGCGCGGCGACGTCCTGGGCGGCCAGCTACGGCTCGCCGGCGCCGCGCCGGGCCGCGAGGAGTTCGCCCAGCTCGCCGCGGATCTGGAGCACCAGCTCGAGGCGCGCGGCGTGCCCGTGGAGCGCGGCGCCACCGTGGACGGCGACTTGCTCGCCGCGGAGAAGCCGGACGCGGTGATCCTCGCCACCGGCGCGCGGCCGATCCGGCCCGAGATCCCGGGCGTGGAGCATGAGCACGTGGTTCAGGCCTGGGACGTGCTGGCCGACCGCGTGCGCACCGGACGCCGCGTGGTGGTGGTCGGCGGCGGAGCCGTGGGCGTGGAGACCGCCCTGCTGCTGGCGGGCAAGGGCACCGTGCCTCCCGCGGTGCTCAAGTTCCTGCTGGTGCACAACGCCGAGAAGCTCGAGGATCTCCACGAGCTCTGCACCCGCGGCTCCAAGGAGGTCACCCTGGTCGAGATGCTGGACAAGCTGGGCCTTGACATCGGCAAGACCACCCGCTGGGTGCTGCTGCAGGACCTGGAGCTGAACGGCGTGCGTAGCCGCGTGGCCACCGAGGTGATGGAGATCACCGAGTCCGGCATCAAGGTCAAGAGCGGCGACGCGGTCGAGGAGATCCCCGCGGACACCGTGGTGCTGGCCGTGGGTGCCGCGCCCGACAATCCGTTGCAGGCCGTCGTCGAGGAGCAGGGCATCCCGTGCCAGGTGGTTGGCGATGCCCGGGCCGTGGCCAAGGCCTTCGACGCGGTTCACGCGGGGTACAGGGCGGGACGGGCGATCTGATACGCCCCGGATCTCAATCCCAGGCACGCCGGGCCAGGAACAGCCCCAGTAACAGCAACGCCAGCACACCCACATCGCCGCTCGTGGCCGCGCATCCGCCCTTGACCTTCACGTCGCGGTCCACGTCCGCGTCCGTGTCAACGTCGGTGTCCACGTCCGTGTCAACATCGGTATCCACGTCGGTATCCACGTCGGTGTCCACGTCGGTGTCAACATCGGTATCCACGTCGGTATCCACGTCGGTGTCCACGTCGGTATCAACATCGGTATCGATATCCGTATCCACATCCGTGTCGGTGTCCACATCCGTGTCCACGTCACCGTCCCCGCCAGCCTGCTTGCAGGTGCCGTCCGCCGGGTCGCAGTACTGGTCCGGCTCGCAGTGCACCCCCGCGCAGAGATCGGTCACGCACTGCTCGTCCTCGCAGCGCTGGCCCTCGGGGCAGTCGATATCGGAGCACGGATCGTGCACGCATACGCCGTCCACGCAGTGCCGCCCGCTGGCGCAGAAGATCCCGGCACAGGGATCGCCAACGCAGTCGCCGCTGTCCGGGTCGCAGACCTCGCCCGGCTGGCAATCGGCCTCGGCGCAGGGATCGTCCACGCACAGTCCGTCCACGCAGCGCTTACCCGCGTCGCAGCTCACCTCCGAGCAGGTGGGCACGCAGTCGCCGTCGCGGCAGAACTCTCCGGGATCGCAGCTCACCGCGGCACAGGGATCGGCCACGCACTGGCCGTCCACGCAGATCATCCCCGCCTCGCAACCATCGTAGTAGCAGTTCTGCTCCACGCACGCGCCGTAGCGGCAGACCCAGCCCTCGCGGCAGGTGACGCCCTCGCAGGGATCGACGCAGACGTGCGTGTCGCCCTCGGCGCGGCAGTAGGTACCCTCGGGGCAGTCGTGCTCGAAGCAGGGCTCGTCCACGCAGTACCCCTCGTCGTTGCAGCGCTTGCCGCGCGGGCACTCGCCCACGGCGCAGGCCTCGACGCAAACTCCGTCGAGGCAGATCTCCAGCGGATCGCAGAGATCGCCCTCGTCCGCCTCGCCGTCGCAGTCGTTGTCGATCCCGTCGCAGATCTCGTCGGGCGGGATCCCGCACACGCCGCAGGCGCCGATCACGCCCTCGTCCACCGTCCCGTCGCAGTCGTTGTCCAGCCCGTCGCAGACCTCGGGCCCCTCGTCGATGTACTGCTCGCAGAGCACCACGCCGTTCCTGCACACGGTGTGCCCGGGCTCGCACACGCCCATCTTGCCGGTGATGCAGAACTGGTCCACATCGGGATCATGGGCGCCGTCCGGCGTGTCCGGATCGCAGTCGTTGTCGATCCCGTCGCAGAGCTCGGCCTGGGGCTGCTCCTTCTGCTGGCACACCAGCCGCTCGGTCACGCAGGCGATGTACGTGCCCGGCCCGCAGATGCCGGAGAGCCCGGTGTCGCAGTCCTCGCCGATCCGCGGATCCCAGGAGCCGTCCTCGGTGGTGGGATCGCAGTCGTTGTCGATCCCGTCACAGACCTCCAGCTCCATCTCGGCCACCGAGTGGCACTCCATCGAGCCGTCGCGGCACTCGAAGCGCCCGATCGCGCAGCCGCCGGGCAGGCCGGTGTCGCACTCCTGGTACAGCCGCGAGTCCCCGGATCCGTCGGTCGTGCCCTCGTCGCAGTCGTTGTCCAGCCCGTCGCAGACGTCGTCCGAGGGCTGCTCGTCCTGCTCGCAGTTGAGCACCGCGGCCACGCACGCGGTCACGTGCCCCGCGGCGCAGACGCCCTCGAGCCCGGTGTCGCAGACCTCGCCGAGCCCGGGATCGGCCGAGCCGTCGGCCGTGCCCTCGTCGCAGTCGTTGTCCAGCCCGTCGCAGATCTCCTCCGACGGCTGGTTCTGCTGCGCGCAGACGATGCTCCCGCCCTGGCATTCCTGCAGGCCGGGCGCGCACACGCCGGAGAGCCCGGTGTCGCAGCTCTTGCCCACCTCGGGATCGTCGGCGCCGTCTGGCGTACCCGGATCGCAGTCGTTGTCCTGCCCGTCGCAGAGGTCCGGATCGCCGAGGCTGTCGGCCACGCAGTTGAGCGCCCCGTCCTCGCAGAACTGATGGCCGGCCTCGCACACGCCGCCGAGCCCGGTGTTGCAGGCCTGGCCCACCATCGCGTCGTCCGCGCCGTCCGGGGTGGCCGGGTTGCAGTCGTTGTCCAGGCCGTCGCAGACATCGAAGGTCGGGGTGTTGACCTGCTCGCAGACCAGGGCGCCGTCCTCGCAGCGGTCGTACAGGCCCTCGGCGCAGATGCCGGGCTGGCCGGTGTCGCAGCCCTGGCCCAGCTCCGGATCCTCGGCGCCGTCCGCGGTGCCCGGATCGCAGTCGTTGTCCAGGCCGTCGCAGATCTCCAGGGACGGCTGGGTGTCGGGCTCGCAGACCAGGGCGCCGTCCTCGCAGCGATCGTACGTGCCCGGCTGGCATGCGCCCGGCAGGCCGGTGTCGCAGGCCTCGTCCATCTGCGGGTCGTCCTCGCCGTCGTCGGTCAGCTCGCCGTCGCAGTCGTTGTCCAGGCCGTCGCAGAGCTCGGGCTGGCCCAGGTTGTTCGGCTGGCACACGCGCGCGCCGGCCAGGCACAGATCCGTGCCGTCGGTGCAGGGATCGGGCATCACCGTGACGCAGGCCTGCTGGAACCAGCTCTCGTCCGCGCCGTCGGCCGTGGCCGGGTCGCAGTCGTTGTCCAGGGTGTCGCAGAGCTCGGGAGCCGGGAAGACGACCTGCTCGCAGACGATCGCGCCGCCCACACAGGCCTGCGTGCCGTCGGCGCAGATCCCGTCAAGCCCGGTGTCGCAGCTCTGGCCCACGCGGCTGTCGTCGTCGGCGTCGTCGGTCAGATCGCAGTCACAGTCGTCGTCGATGCCGTTGCACACCTCGGCGCGCGGGTTGCGCCGCCGCTCGCAGACCATGGCGCCGTCCACGCAGTGCATCCGGCCCTCGGCGCAGCGGCCGCACTGGCCGGTGTCGCAGTTGTCGTTGCGCGTGGGCTCGTCATCGCCGTCGTCCGCGATCGAGCCGTCGCAGTCGTCGTCGATGCCGTTGCACATCTCCGGGTTGCCCTCGTTGTCGGCCACGCAGACGATGGCGCCGCCGCGGCACTGGTTGTGCCCGGGCGCGCAGTCGCCGGCCAGGCCGGTGTCGCAGGCCACGCCCAGCTCCGGATCGGCCTCGCCGTCCGCCGTACCCGGATCGCAGTCGTTGTCCAGGCCGTCGCAGACCTCGGCGCTCGGTTCCTGGTCGCGGGTGCAGATCATGCTCCCGCCCACGCAGCCGGTGTACGTGCCGTCCGCGCAAACGCCGGCCTCGCCGGTGTTGCAGTTGTTGCCCATCCGTGGATCCGCCTCGCCGTCGGCAGTGCCCGGATCGCAGTCGTTGTCGATGTTGTCGCAATCCTCGCGCTGCGGCTGCTGGTCCTGCACGCAGGCCATCGCTCCTGTCACGCAGTCCATGGTGCCGGGCCCGCAGATGCCGGGCAGGCCGGTGTCGCAGGCGTTGCCCAGGGTCGGCTCGTCCACGCCGTCGTCCGCCGTGGAGCCGTCGCAGTCGTCGTCCTCGCCGTTGCACAGCTCGGCCGATCCGAGATTGTCGGGGTAGCAGACCATCAGCCCGTTGGTGCACTCCTTGTGCCCGGTCTCGCACACCCCGCCCATGCCCGTGGGGCAAGCCTCGTTCTGCTCGGGATCCTCCACGCCGTCCGCGGTCGCCGGGTTGCAGTCGTTGTCCAGGGTATCGCAGACCTCGGCCGAGGGCCCCTGGATCGAGGTGCACACCAGGTCTCCGGCCTGGCAGTCGCTGTACTCGCCGGCCTGGCACACGCCGGGCAGGCCGGTGTCGCAGCCGCCACCCAGCCCGGGGTCGTCCGAACCGTCGGCCGTGCCCGCGTCGCAGTCGTTGTCGATCGTGTCGCAGATCTCCCGCTGCGGCTGCTCGTTCTGCACGCAGGTCATGCCGCCGGCCACGCACTGCCACTGGCCCGGGCCGCAGATGCCGCTCTGCCCGGTGTCGCAGGGCAGGTTGAGGTTGGGCTCGTCCGCGCCGTCCGGGCTGCCCGGATCGCAGTCCGAATCCTCGCCGTCGCACAGCTCGGGCTCGGCGGTTGCGTTGGCCACGCAGAGCAGGCCGCCGCCCACGCAGTCCCAGGAGCCCGGACCGCACAGGCCGGGCTGCCCCGTGTCGCAGGCCGTGCCCACCATCGGATCCTCGGACCCGTCCGGCGTGCTCGCCTCGCAGTCGTTGTCCCAGCCGTCGCACAGCTCGGCCTGGGTCGAGTTGAAGATCTCGGTCAGCGCGGCCTCCAGGCTCGCCTGATCATCGGCATACACCGGATCGTCGGTGCCGCCGGCATCGGCCATCGCGTCGAGCTGGTCCGGGTCGACCCCGTCGCCGAAGCCGATGACATAGGTCTTGATGTCCTCGCCGTTGGTGTTGCGCAGCGCGGTGACCGCGGGGATCGGGTCGCTGGGGATGCTGGGATTACCCGCCCCGCAGTTGCTCATGCCGTCGGTGAGCAGGATCACGTAGCTTGCCCGCGGTACCGGATCGGTGGGCAGGTAGCTTAGATAGTACGTACGCGCCGCTTCGAGGGCCGCGGGGATCGGCGTCTGGCCGCGCGCCTCGATCGCGTCGAGTGCGCTGCCGATGTCGTCATTGGCCGCCGGCATGTTGGCCAGCATCAGGCCGGCGCCGCAGGAATCGTCGCCGGGGTACACCATCAGGCCGAAGATGATCTGGCCCTCGTACGTGGCCACCATGCCGGTGTCGTCGCCCGTATCCGGCGTGTCCTTGTCGTCGAGGATCGCGTCCTTGGCGATGTCGAGTTTGGGCTTGCCGCCGATCTCGGCATTCATGCTGAAGGAGCGATCGAGCACGATCAGCGCGTTAGGCGCGCAGTCGGGATAGTCGGCCCTGACCGACGATGCGAAGAGCAGGGCCAGCAGCCCAGGGATCACAGCCAGGCGTCGCATTTCATGCCTCCAGGCGCTGGTCCTCCCCCCTGTTCAGACCCTCGAACAAGGGAAAATGGGGACTCAACACCACACAAAACGTGGACTCAACACCACGTTTCCCAGGTTGGAACCTGGTGCTCGTTGAGAATTGACGTTCCACCCTCATACCCACAACGCAGCCAACTAGCTACATTATCTTCCCTGCATCGCGCTCAACAGGTCAAGCTCGCACTCCACTCCGCTGTTCACCAACCCGGAGAACCGTGCAAGCCAGGGGCCATTGCAGGCGCACCCGCGCGCATGAGCTCTGTGCTGTGACACGCGCTCGCGAGGAGCTCCGGGCTGCGAGTTGCGAAATCACCTTCGCCTGCCTATCATCCCAATCCAAGGTCAGCCAGAGCGGGAGGCAGCATGTGGGGAAGACGCTTCGAACATCCACTGTATCTCCGACCCATGCTCGCGCTGCTCGCGCTGCTCGTAACCCCCGCGCCCGCGCTCGCCGCGCCCTGCACGATCCAGCGCGAGGACGCGGTGGTGCTGTGGGGCGGCGAGACGCATGGCGGAGCCGTGGCCCTGGGCGCCGATGCCAGCCGCGACAACGTGGTCGCGGTGTGGGTCGACCGCGACGACAGCGCCTTCCGCTTCGCGCGCTTCGACGGCACGGCCTGGAGCACGCCCGAGCTGCTCGACACCGGGGGCCTGACCCTGCCCGACGTGGGCGACTCGGGCGATCCCCATCGCAAGCAGTCCCTGCTCGCGACCACTATCGACGCGGCCGGCTTCGCGCACGTTGTGTTCGTCACCCACGAGCACGTGTACCACCTGCAGCAGCAGGGCGAGGGCTGGAGCGCGCCGCAGGCCGTGGCCGACACCGGCATCAGCGGCGATCCGGACGGATGGGTCTGGGCCGAGTTCGACGCCGGCGGGGCGCTGCACGTGGTGTGGAACTTCGGCGCCGGCACCGGTGGCAACGGCGAGGGCGTGTTCTACGTTCGTCGCGGGGGCGAGAGCTGGGGCGCGTCGGAGTGGATCGGCAAGGGACCCTGCTCGCACATGAAGCTCGGCCCGGACGGCCGGGTGCACGTGGTGTGGATCAAGTACCTGCCCCTGGTCGACGGGATGAAGAACTACCAGGCCTTCTATCGAGTGCGGGGCACGGACGGCGCCTGGGCGCCCGAGGAGCAGGTGACCGATGAGGAACCGGTGCGGATCAATATCGGCCCGCTGGCGATTCATCCGCAGATCGCGGTGACCCCGGACAACGTACCGCAGATCCTGTACCCGGTGGATCCGCTGGAGGACCAGGGTACCGACCAGGGGCACGCCTCGATCACGGTGCGCGGTGATTCGGGCTGGAGCCCGGGCCAGTCGCTGTTCGCCAACGCGGCGCACGCCGCGCACGTGGAACTGCTGATCGATCAGCTGGGGTATCGCTACGCCTTCGGCCTCAACTTCAAGAAGCGGTATCGCGTGGACACGGGCTCGGGCTTTGCCCCGCTCGACCACTGGCACTACAAGAACGGCAACCCCACCTCGGCCCGCTGGTTTCGTTTCGACGGCGTGGTCTCCTGTGACTCGGCGTGGCTGGCGTACGTGGCGGGCCGCGACTGGGGCCCGGTAGAGGTGGTGCGCTTCCGCCGGGTCGGCGACTGCCCGGAGCTGTGCGAGACCGGCGACGCGGACACGGACACCGACGCGGACACGGACATCGACACCGACTCCGATTCCGACTCCGACTCCGACTCGGACTCCGATACCGATACGGACTCGGATACCGACTCGGACTCCGATACCGACTCGGACTCCGATACCGACTCGGACTCGGACTCGGATACTGACTCGGATACTGACTCGGACTCCGATACCGACTCGGATTCCGATACTGACACGGACTCTGACGCTGACACGGACTCCGACACGGACACGGCCTGCCTTTCCGACGACGACTGTCCCGGCGACCAGATCTGCCAGGACGGCCTGTGCTGGACGCCGATGCCCGAGGAGCATGGCTGCGGCTGCGGGGCGGCGCACGGACCCGGCACGTGGGGCGTGCTGCTCTTGCTCGCCGCGCTGCGGCGCCGCAACTGCAGCAGGACGGGCTGATCGATTTCACCGCTGGCGTCGAGCGTGCTCGACCACGCTAGCGGCACCTCGGCGTCTGAGATGGTCGCGCCCTCGGAGCCACTAATCAAGTTACCCACCGCGTCTCGGAAGCTTGGGCAAGTGTTACGCGTACGCAGGCGTCAACCGGTTCGCGTCAAGCTCGCGCGAGCTATTCCGAGCGCGCGCAGCGGCCGCCCACCGTGTTCAGCATGGTGCCCGGTGTGGTGTCGATCCGCCGGTACACCGCCCGCAGATCGCGCGACACATCGTTCCAGGAGCCGCCGCGGATCACGCGGTTGGTCCCGGCAGCCGCTCCGGTGGGATCGTTCGGCGGCGAGCTGCCGTAGTAGCCCGTCTCGAACCAGTCGGCCACCCACTCGGCCACGTTGCCGGCCAGGTCGTGCAGGCCAAAGGGCGACACGCCCGTGGGGTGGGTGCCCACGTCCGTGGTGTCGCCCTCACAGGGCCCACCGGCCGCGGTGGTGTGATTGGCCAGCAGGCAGGTCGGCTGGCTGGCGCCCCAGGGGAAGTCGCGGTAGCCGTCCAGATCGGCCATCGGCCCCACGGCCGCGTGCTCCCACTGGGCCTCGGTGGGCAGATCCTTGCCGGTCCAGCGGCAGTACGCCTGCAGATCGGACCAGTTGATGTTGCGCACCGGGTGATCCGGGCGGCCCGCCGGATCCCAGTTCGCGGTGGGCACGGCGTGGCCCGTGGCCTGCACGAACTCGTCGTACTTGGCCTGGGTCACCTCGTCCTTGTCGATGATGTACTCGGAGAGATCGACCTGGTGCTGCGGCTCCTCCTCGGTATAGCAGTCCAGCCCCGCGAGGTTGAGGTCCTCACGGCAGCCCATCCAGAAGGTCGCCGCCGGGATCACGATGAACCTCGAGCCGCGCTGGTCGAAGCGCTCGCACTCCTCGAAGCCCTGCGCGTTCGGATTGCAGGAGACGCAGTCGTCGCCCACGCCGAACCCGCGCGAGTCGGCCTGGGTCGCGTTGCCGATGGTCGGGCAGTTGTCGTCGCAGTCCGCCACGGCGCCGCCCACGCAGGGGTTGTCCCCGGCCACGCCCGAGCTGTCGCCGTCCTCGGCCACGCCGTCGCCGTCCGCGTCCTCGCGGCACACGCCGCCGCTGGCGCAGGCGAACAGGCTTGCACAATCGGCCGCGCCGGCGCAGGTGACCGCGCAGACATCGCCGCTGCAGGCGTAATCGCCGCAGGGCGCGGGCGCCCCCGCGTCCGGGCAACCCGTCTGGTCCGCGGCGCCGCTGCAGGTGTCGGCGATGTCGGCCTCGTACACGCCGCCCCCCGTGTCCACGCAAGCGGCGGGCTTGCACGCCGTGGCCGCGTCGCAGGCCGAGTCGTCCTGCACCTCCTGGCTCTCGCAGACGAACTGCGCGTTGCATGCCGCGTCCTGGCGCGTGCCCTGGCAGGTGGCCGGCTCATCGCAGCTCGGCGCCACGGTGTAGGCGGCCGGGCAGTCCACGGCCTCGCTGCAGCAGTCACCGCCGTCGCAGCAGTACCCGTTCTGGCAGTGCCCGCTCTGGCACTGCTCGTTCCCGGTGCAGGGCAGGCCGTTGGGCTGGGGCGGACTCGTATCGGTGTCGGTGTCGGTATCGATGTCCGTGTCCGTATCCGTGTCCGCGTCGCCGGCGGGCACATTGAGCTCCCAGTCGACGTAGTTGCCCACGTAGCCCAGGTCGAGGAGCAGCGCCAGCCGAACCGTGAAGGGATGCCCCGCCACCTCCTGGCTCTCGCGCAGACGGCCGCGCAGCCGCACCAGGCCGTCGGTCTCGTTGTACGGCGAGTCGACCGAGATGTACTCGCTACCGGGCAGCACGTACACCACGGCGCCCACCACGCGGGTCGTCTCGACGAAGTCGGTGAACAGCTCGACGGTGAAGTCCTGGCCCTCGACCAGCGTGGGCGGCGCATCGAAGCTCGTCACCTGCGGATAGTCGAGCACGCCGGGGTGGCCGAGCGGCGGATCGCCCTCCTCCACTTTTCCATCCTCGAAGTCCAGGCTCTCGGTCAGCCGGTCGGCCAGGGCCCGGGCGATCTCCTCGGGATCCTGCTCCGGATCGCAGGCGAGCTGGACGCCGACCAGCGCCAGCAGAACCGGCCACGCCGCAGGCCCGCGACGTTTGGGCCGAGGTCTCCGCACCGGTCTCGCGTGCTCGATGCCTGCCTCCCGCCCCAGGGTCATATCACGAAATCGCGCGCAGGCTGTCAAACTCAGAACCGCAGCGCCACGCCTTCCATCGCGCCAGGCGACGCCACCAGCGGCGGCCCTTCGGGCCGCAGGCCGCGGATCAGCAGGTCGAGGCCCCAGGCCAGGGCCAGCCCCACCACCGTGCCCACCGCATCCCAGGCTAGGTCCTTCCACGAGGCGTCGCCCGCGCCCTGCAGGTCGATCAGCTCCTTCCAGGCGCCGGCGGCCAGGGCCAGCCCGCCGCCGAGCAGCAGCGCCTCGTGGCGCTGATCGAGCTCGAGCGCGCCGAGGCCGTACCCGCCGGCCGCCACCGCGGTGGAGAATCCGAAGTGCAGCCCCTTGTCCGGGGAGAGCCAGGGATCGTCGCCGGCCAGGGCCGCGGATTCGAGCGCGAGTGCGAGTGCGAGTGCGAGCGCGATGCTCCGCCGGACGGGCATCAGAACTCCAGCTCCTCGATCATCTCCTCGAGATCCTCGCGTTCCCGCTCGACCCGCTCCTGCAGCTCGGCGATCTCGGTCCGCAGGGCCTCGATCTTCTCCTCCTCCCTGGACAGCGCGGTCACGTACTTCTGCCGCAGCTTGGCCTCCTCGGAGGAGCTGCCCAGGGCCTTGAGATTCTTGCGCACCCGGCCCTGCCCCTGCTCGATCTTCTCCAGCTTGTTCTCGAGCCTGGCGGTCTTCTCGTCCAGCTTCTGGATCCCGGCCACCTTCTCGGCGATCTTCTCCAGCGCCTTCTTCACCGCGCCCGAGATCAGCTCGTCGTCGACGAGGTTGGCGATCTCGTGGTGCGCGATCGACTCGATGTCCACGCTCTCGTGCTGCTCGCTGACCTCGGTCACCTTGAACTTGGTGGTCTGGCCCGGCGCCGCGTCGAGCTTGAAGCGCCAGAAGTGATCCGTCACCTCCACCGGCTCGTCGGTGTCCTCCCGCACGTCGTAGTTGAAGCGGTGGTCGAGATAGACCTTGACCTCGCGGTCGAGCCGCGAGTTGAGCTCGTACTCGGTGATCAGCAGCTGGCGATAGTGCTTGTAGATGTACGTGCCGCTCTTGCTCGCGCGCCGGTAGTCCTCACGCCGCCAGTGCTGGTCGTGCTTGGCCGTGATGCCCAGCTCCACCGAGTATGGCGTGATGCGCTCCTCGTCGCGGCGCATCGTGTCGAGCATCGCCTCGCCCACGTACGCGTCGCCCTCGAACACGGTCAGCGGGCCGCCCTCCAGGGTCAGCTCGGTGTTGTTCTTGATCCGGAAAGCGGTCATCGGATTCTTGTCGCGGATCTCGGGGTTGTAGAGCGCCACGCGCTCGATGTCGGCCTCGGCCTGCAGGATCGGCACGAGGGCCGAGCGGCCGCGCGGCACGTCGACCGGGTTGGTGATCTCGTACGCGAACAGGTCGCCCACCTCCTGGGTCCGGGTCTGCACCTGCACCGAGGACCGGGTCGCCTCGGCCATCGACGGCGCGGGCGGCGCCATCGGCGCAGCCATACGCATCGCCTTGGCGCGCATCACCGGCGCCTCGGCCCGGGCCTCCTCGAGGTCCATCTCCATCTCGTCGTAACACTCCTCGGGCTCCATCACCTCGCCGGCCTCGACCACGGGCGGCGCCACGGCCGCCTCCTCCTCCACTCGCACCACGGGACGCTGACGGTAGCGCGGGGTGTACAGGTCGTGCACGAAGGAGATCGGCAGGCCCGCCACCAGGGAGAGGCCCACGCCGTCCCAGTCGTCCTCGGTGGTATTGTCGACCAGGGCCCAGCCCTGGAGCAGGCTTCCGTCACCGGGTTTGTCGGGCAGGATGATGCGGTAGCTCGTCTTCCACACCGGCGCCTCGACCACGTAGCTCAAGCTGACCTGACGCTGACCGTCGCCCAGCGTCTGGATCGACAGCCGCTTGCGGTCCTTGCGCAGGCCCGAGAAGAGGATGTCGAGCAGCGCCTTGAGGTCGCGCTGTACGCTCTCGTCGACGAAGCGCAGCTCGTCGACCTCGAGCAGGGGCACGCGGACCAGCGTACCGCTCTCGGCGAGCACCGCCAGGTGCGGCTCACGGATCACCAGCCCACCCTTCTGCTGCGACACCTCCTCGATGCCGACCACCGCGCCCTCGAGCGTCTCCGAGCCGCGCGGCAAGGACACCCGGGCGCCCTTGAGCAGGTCGAGGAAGGCGGCGATCGCGCCGCGCTCGGGCACGCGGATGTTGAGCTCCTCGAGCCGGCGCTCCAGCGGCTCCTCGCTGTCGTAGGCCAGGGCGCTGAAGCTCCCGCCGCCATAGTCCAGCGCGGTGAGGCTCTTGAGCACGTCGTTCATCTGGCTGGCCTTGAAGTCCAGCTCGAGCAGCTGATTGCCTTCCACCGGGCCCTTGCGCTCGAAGTAGGCCACGCCGTGCTTGAACAGCACCACTCTCGTGATCGGAAGCATCTCTCTTGCCCCCCTGTCTCGGTGTGGGAGGCCACGATAGCAGATGGGCCGACCTTGTCTACCCGGTCGCCGGGGCCTCCGCGCGGTGCCAGGGCCGGAAGTCGGTGCCGTTCTGCTGGCGCTCCTCGAAGCCGGGCACCAGCCGCGCCCCGATCTCGGCCATCACGCTCGGCGAGAGTACGATGTTGTTGTGTCCCACGCCCGGAAAGATCACCCGCTCGCTGCCCTGCAGATGCATGCTATCGCGTGGCAGCACGAACAGATCGCGGTCGCCGTACATCGACACGTACTGGATGCCATCCTCGAGATGCTTGCCGTCGTTGAGCGTGGCGAGGAAGTCCGAGCCCGGCAGCATCATCGTGGTCACCGAGGTGGGGAAGTAGTGCGCCAGGTGGGTGCCGCAGTTGGGTGTGGCCAGCAGGAACACGCGCTCCACCGGGTGGTGCTTGGGGAACAGCTGCAAGTAGCGCCGGATGATCAGGCCGCCCAGGCTGTGCCCGATCAGGGTCAGCGGGTCCCCGGGCCCGGCCGGGGCGCGCTTCGCGATCTTATCGAGGTACTCGGCCAGGTCGAAGGCCGCGCCGTCGATGTCGGGCGTGGTCTCGTAGTCGAACACGAAGCCGGCGCCGTGGCCCAGGGCTGCCTGGTACCAGCGTAGCGGCGCCAGCGAACCGGCGCGCGCGCCCGTGCCGTGAAGATAGACCACGGGCCGGCCACCGGCCACCTTGGTGGTGCAGGTCGACCGCCGCCCGACCCAGGACAGCCCGAGCAGGGCCAGACCCGAGCCGAACTCCTTGGGTATGTCGTACACCTGGGGCAGCATCCCGCGGGTCGCCATCATGCACCTCCGCCGGACCCGGTCGCGGACGCCTGCCCCGAGGTGCGCGCCGATGCCGCACCCGCGGTCCAGGCGGCACGGGTCAGCGCGGCGCTGGCCACGTCGATCACCTGCGAGGCCAGCTGGCGTCGCGCTGCGAGTAGGTCGTCGAGCAGACCCACGGTGTTGGCCAGGATGTCGTGCAGCGCGTCCGCGATCGGCTTGGGGTCGGTCTTGCTCGGATTCGTCTCGGTCGCCATGATGTCACCTCCTGTCATCAGTTGTATTACAACTTATGACATGCGATGACATCTGTCAAGGCCTGGCCCTTTTTTGATAGCACTCGGGACAGACGAATAGCAGGGGCCGGCCGTCCGCGCCGAGGCCCATATGCGCCTCCTCGGCCGGGTACAGGGTCTTGGAGCAGTCGCCGCAATGCATGCGGCGCCCGATTGCCACGCTCTGCCAAGCCACGGGGGTCTCGTCCGCGGCGGGCGGCGACACGGGCGGGGCCTCGCTGCGCTTGCGCTGGCGCCGCGCCCCGTCCTCGGAGCCCAGCGCCTGGGCGATGTTCATGCTCTCGTCCACCACGTCGGTGACCAGCCGCGGCGAGTCCTCGAGGATGATCCGGATCAGGTTGCTCACCGGGATGCGCAGGGCAGCGGCGCGCTCCACCACCTGCTCGTAGAGCGAGGGCGTGATCCGCGTCTGCAGCAAGCGGTCCTTGCGCTCCTTGGCGCTGGGCCTGGCTCTTTTCTTCTTCGCGGCCTTGGCTTTTTGGCTCTTCGGGGCCTTCTTTGCGGTCTTCCTTCGCGCGGCCATGGTACCTCCGTTGTCATAATACGTATTACACCGTATGTGTCAAGGGGGGGGTCGAGGGGG